>Ga0208758_100019_pt1 | contig 272071 bp, 208 predicted proteins | sample LakWasM116_HOW13_2_FD_183930 | JGI IMG/M metagenome (GOLD analysis project Ga0208758, IMG submission 183930) | Freshwater sediment methanotrophic microbial communities from Lake Washington under simulated oxygen tension - Sediment Metagenome... | ecosystem: Environmental > Aquatic > Freshwater...
AGAAGCGCCTGGCGGCGATGGAGATGACGCTCGACGTGTCCGACGAAGCCTTGCAGAAGATCGCGGAGGCTGGCTACGATCCGGTGTATGGCGCAAGGCCGCTCAAGCGCGCGATCCAGCAGCAGATCGAAAATCCCCTGTCCAAGCTGATGCTCGGTGGGCGGTTTGGACCCAAGGACACCGTGCACCTGGTGGTGCGCGATGGCGCCCTGGCGATTGAATCGGCCCCAACTAGCTAAGCATGGTTGGAAAAGCAGGCGGGGCCAGCTTGCCGGCCCCGCTTCGATTCCCCGGCCGCGGCGCCTTTCAAAGGCGCGCGCGGCTGGAATCGGCGAGAACGGTCAGTGCGCCATCCACAGGGGCAGCGGCGAGGAGAGCAGGGCGGTGCGGGTGGCGCCACCAAGCACCAGTTCGCGAAAACGCGAGTGGCCAAAGGCGCCCATCACAATCATGTCCGATCCACTGTCTGCGGCGAAGGACAGCAGTGATTCACCATCGTCACCGGTACTGTCGATGACGTTGACCTCCACCTTGACACCGTGCCGCGCCAGATACAGGGCCATGTCGGCGCCGGGATCGTCCCCATGCTCGTCTTGCTGGTCTTCCCTGCGCAGTACCACCAGGTGCACCTGCGCGGCGCGCTTGAGCAGCGGGATCGCGCTGGTGATGGCACGCATGGCTTCGGCACTGCCGTTCCAGGCCACGGTGACGCGCTGTCCGATGTCACCGGTGGACCCCGCCGCCGGCAAGACCAGGACCGGCCGCGCGCAGTTGAGCAGCACGAATTCCTGGAACTGCGGGTGCAGCAGGAGTGAGTCGTCGCCCGCGCCGCGCTGGCCGATGATCACCAGGTCGGCATAACGCGCCTGCAGGCACAGGGCGGCGCCGGCTTCATCGTCGGGACAGCGGCGCTCGAACGAGGATGGACCGTTCTGGCGCACGCGGCTCTCGAAGACGTCCAGGGCCTGCCCGGCGGTGGCGCGCATCTCGTCGATCGGGAATGCGACCGGGGGTACGCTGGCGTCGAGCACCGAGATTGGAAACATGAAGGCCGACAGTCCGGTCGGCGCGACGCCCACCAGATGGGCTTCATGGGCCAGCGCAAGGCGCGCCGCGACGTCGGTGCGATTGGCCGAACGTGCAGCGGCATCGACATGAACCAGTATGGTCTTATACATTGTGTGCTCCCGGTGAGGTGAATCGATCGTAAGCAACTGTACGCTTTGTTGTTGCCATTCTTAATTGATGTGCATCAAGGAAGGAAGACACTGCAGCCAACTATGATCGGATCAGCAGACACCAGCCCTGGTGTATCGCTTCGCCCATGGAGAAATGATGGAAGCAATCGCAGCAGTCGTCGCAATCGTCTTCGCACTGCCGGGCAATGAGGCCATGGCCGATGGCATCTGCCGCGCACGCGGCTGGGAGCGGGGCGCGTGGGAAACCAGGCGTTTTCCGGATGGCGAAACCCATATCCGCTTCCTGAGCCCGATCGCGGGTCGCGACGTCGTGCTGGTCTGCAGCCTGGATGACCCGGACCGCAAGGCGCTGGCGCTGTATCTCGCCGCATCGGTTGCGCGCGAGCTGGGCTGCCGCCAGGTGGGACTTGTCCTGCCCTACCTGGCGTATATGCGGCAGGATGCGCGCTTCCATGATGGCGAAGGCATCACCGCGCGCCATTTCGCCAGGCTGCTGTCGGGCGTGTGCGACTGGCTTGTCACGGTCGATCCCCATCTGCACCGGGTGCACCGGCTCGGCGAGATTTATCAAGTCCCGAGCACGGTCGTCCAGGCGGCACCGTGGCTGGCGCGCTGGATTGCGGCCAAGGTCGACAATCCCGTGCTGGTGGGACCGGACGAAGAAAGCGAGCAGTGGGTGTTCGAGGTAGCCGCCACGATCGGCTGTCCCTACGTCCTCCTGAACAAGATCCGCAGCGGCGACCGCGAGGTATCCGTTTCGGTACCCGGTATCGCCGCATGGAGGGAGCGCACGCCGGTCCTGGTCGACGATATCGCCTCGACCGGACGCACCATGATGGCTGCGGCGGCGCGCCTGCGCGAGGCCGGCATGGCGCCGCCCTGGTGCGTGGTGGTGCATGCGATCTTTGCCGGGCAAGCCTGCGATGATCTGCTGGCCGCAGGCGTGGCCGGTATCGCCAGTACCAATGCGGTGGTTCATCCCTCGAACTGCATCGACCTGGCCGAGCCGCTGGCGGCGGCGATCGCGTTCAGGTTGGAAGGCGCTCCCACAGACACAGCACAACTAGTGAAGGCATGACGATGACACAAACACTACCCTTGCAGGGAAAACGCGGCCTGGTGGTCGGCATCGCGAACGAAAACAGTATCGCCTGGGGTTGCGCCAGGGCGTTGCGCGAGGCTGGCGCCGAACTGGCCATCACCTGGTTCAACGACAAGGCCCGTCCTTACGTGGAACCGCTCGCGCAGACGCTCGATGCGGCCATCCTCCTGCCGCTGGATGTGGAGCAGCCCGGCCAGATGGAGGCGCTGTTCGAAGCCATCGCGGCGCAATGGGGCCGGCTCGACTTCGTGCTGCACTCGATCGCATTCGCGCCCAAGGGTGACCTGCACGGCCGGGTGGTCGACAGCTCGCGCGATGGCTTTGCGCGGGCGATGGATATCTCCTGCCACTCCTTCGCACGCATGGCGCGCCTGGCCGAGCCGCTGATGCGCGATGGCGGCAGCCTGATGACGATGAGTTACGTGGGCGCGGAAGAAGTCATACCAAGCTACGGGCTGATGGGGCCAGTCAAGGCGGCGCTGGAGGCGAGTGTGCGCTATCTCGCCGCCGAGCTTGGGCCGCGCGGCATCCGGGTCAACGCGGTCTCGCCAGGTCCGCTCGCCACACGCGCCGCCTCGGGCATCCCGCAATTCGAGACCCTGATGGCGCAGGCGGCGCAGCGCGCGCCGCTGCGGCGCCTGGTCGACCTGGCTGACGTGGGCGCCCTGTGCGCCTTCCTGGCCGGCGACGGCGCCAGGTCGATCACCGGCAGCACCCTGTACGTGGATGCCGGCTATCACATCCTCGGCTAAACCATGGAAAGTCCGATGAATGCATCCACAGACCCGCAAGCGCAGATGATCCGCAACCGCATCTTTGACGAGATCGCGGTAGGCGAGAGCGCCAGCATGGAACGGACCTTGCACACTGAAGACATCGCGCTGTTCGCCCTGATGTCGGGCGACCTCAATCCGCAGCATCTCGATCCCGAATTTGCAGCCTCAACGCGCTTTCACGGCGTGATCGCGCACGGCATGTGGGGCGGGGCCTTGATCTCCGCGGTCCTGGGCACCCATCTGCCGGGGCCTGGCACGGTTTACCTGGCGCAGACGCTGTCGTTCCGGGCACCGGTGCGGGTCGGCGACACCTTGCGCATCGCGGTCACGGTCGCCACCCGCGATGAAGCCAAAAAGCGCCTGACCCTTGACTGCACCTGTACCAACCAGCATGGCGTCGCCGTCATCGAGGGCGTGGCCACGGTGCTGGCGCCGACCGAACGGGTCGAGCGACCCGTCGTCACCCTGCCGGAGCTGCGTCAGGTACTGGCAGCGCTTTAAGCGGCCAGCGCGGCCAGGCGCGCAATCCCGGTCGGCTCGTCGCGGAGCAGGGGAACCACCGCGTAGCGCTGCGCATGCCGGGTCGCGACTGCCTCAATCTCGCGCAGCTCATTGCGCGCCCGCTGGCGCAGCAAAGGAGCCTGCGGATGGGCGGCGGCAATGCTGTTGTTGATGACCCAGGCCCAGGGGATGATCCCGGCACGCACCAGGTCCGCCTGCAAGTTGGCTGCCTCGAGCACCGGCGTGGTTTCGGCCAGTGTGACCAGCAGGACCTTGGTCTGGGCTGGATCCTGGAGTTGCATCATCGGAGTGAGGAAATGCATGCCATTGCCTGCCATCTGGCGCGCCACGTCACGGTGGTAGGCGCCGGTTGCGTCCAGCAGTAGCAGCGTGTGTCCGGTCGGCGCCGTGTCCATCACGACGAATTTCTTGCCGGCTTCGCGGATCGCGCGGGAAAATGCCTGGAAAACCGCGATCTCCTCGGTGCAGGGCGAGCGCAGGTCTTCTTCCAGCAGGGCCAGTCCGGCCGGGTCGAGTCCCGCGCCCTTGGTGCGCAGGACTTGCTGCCGATAGCGCTCTGTTTCGGCGTGTGGATCAATGCGGCTTTGCGTCAGATGGTCGAGCGTGCCGGCCAGCGTGTCTGCCAGCCTGCCCGCGGGGTCGGAGGTGGTCAGGTGAACCGCATGGCCGCGCTGCGCGAGCGCCACGGCGATGGCTGCGGCAACGGTGGTCTTGCCTACGCCGCCTTTGCCCATGACCATGACCAGGCCGTGTCCGTTTGCCGCGATCTGGTCCACCAGCGCGGACAGGGGCGGCGCCGAGAATGGCGCTTCGTCCGCGCCGTGGTTGGCCGGGAGCGCGATGGTCGGAGCGAACAGGGCGCGCAGCGCGTCCAGTCCGACCAGGTTGAAGGGCTTGAGTCCGACCTGATCGCAGGGAAGGTCGGCCAGATTGGAGGGCATGCGCGCCAGGGCGGCCTGCTCGCGGGCCAGAATGGCCAGGGCCAGGGGATCGGCCTGGGTGTCGGCCGCCCCAAGCACGCCGTTAATCACGAGGTATTGGCGCGTCAAGCCGATGGCGGCCAGTTCCTCATGCGTACGCGCCGCCTCGCGCAAGGCTGAGTCCTGGGCACGCGCGACCAGGACCAGGCGCGTGCGGGCTGGATCTGCCAGCGCCTCGACCGCCTGCTGGTAGCGGATGCGCTGCTTGTCCAGGCCGGCCAGCGGCCCCAGGCAGGAGGCGTCGCCTTTGCCCCCCTCAAGGAAGTCGCTCCATGCGCCCGGCAGTTGCAGCAGCCGGATCGTGTGGCCCGTGGGCGCCGTGTCGAAGATGATGTTGTCGTAACCGGCGTCGAGGCCCGGGTCGGTCAGCAGACCCGTGAACTCGTCGAAGGCGGCGATTTCCGTGGTGCAGGCGCCCGACAGCTGTTCTTCGATCGCCTTCACCACCGCATCGGGCAGCACGCCGCGCGCAGGGCCGGCGATGCGGTCGCGGTAGAGCTGGGCCGCCGCCTGCGGGTCGATTTCCAGCGCTGCCAGGCGCGCAACGGCGTCGACCGGAGTGATCTTGTTGCCGATGGTGATGCCATATACCTGGCCGACATTCGAGGCGGGGTCGGTGCTGACCAGCAAGACCCGCTTGCCTGACGCGCACAGGGACATCGCCGTGGCGCAGGCAATCGAGGTCTTGCCGACTCCTCCCTTGCCGGTGAAAAAGAGAAAACGCGGTGCATCTTCGAGAAACATCATGGCTGGCTTTCAGATGGGTTGAATAGTACGCAATTGAAACAAGAGGTGGCGCCGCCGCTCAGGATGGCGCGCACAGTCTCCCGTCGAGGATCAGCACCTCCTGCAGCCGCTCGCCGTCGCGCAGCACGAACAGCGCATTCATGCCGCGTTCGATTGCCAGCGCCGGGCCGTCCTGCTCGCCCAGGACCAGCAGGGCGGTGGCCCAGGCGTCGGCCAGCATGCAGGTGGCGGCGAGCACGGTGACCGCCGCCAGACGGTTCGACACGGGGAGTTGTCTGGCCGGATGCATCGTATGGGCGTAGCGCTTGCCATCGACGTCCACGTAATGGCGGTAGTCGCCCGAGGTGGCGATGGACATGTCCTCCAGTTCCATCACGCCGGCCACTTTGCGCAGGCCGTAGACGGGCTTTTCGAGCGCCACCGACCAGGGCTGTCCGCCGGGTTTGCTGCCGCGCGCGCGCATCTCGCCGTCAATGCCGACCAGGTAGTTGTCGATGCCGTGCGTGTCGAGACAGCGTGCGAGGCGGTCCACTCCATAGCCCTTGGCGATACCCGACAGGTCGATGGCAATCGGGCCGCGTTTGCGTGCCCGCCGCCGCCCGCAGTCGACCTCGAGCAAGTGGCCAGCGGGGAGCGCGGCGGGAAGCACGGTGGGCGCTGGCAGGGGCGGGCCGAAGCCCCAGGCTCGCACCAGCTCGCCCATCCCGATATCGAAGGCGCCTGACGATTGACGGCCGACCAGCAGGCCCGCCTCCAGCACCTCGGCCAGCTCGCCAGGGATGGCGACCCAGGTGTTTGCCGGCGCGGCATTCAGGCGGCACAGGTCCGATGCCGGATTCCAGATCGACATCTGGCGGTCCACCTCGTCGACTGCGCGAAACAGGCTGGCGCCGAGCGCGGCCACGTCGATCCCCGGCGCGCCGTAGTACAGCGCGGTGTAGCGCGTGCCCATGGTGGCGCCGTTCAGGCTGTAACGCTGGAGCGAGCCGGAGGCGGCGGCCTCAGAAGACGTCTTCACGATAGCGTCCTTGCGCCCTGAGGCTTTGGATGTTCAGATTGACCGGCGCCAGGATGGTGTCGAGCGCCATCCGGACGCTGCCGGCCATGGCGCTGCTGCCGCAGACCAGGACCTGGGCGCCGCCGGCGATCAGCTGGCGTATGTTGGCCGCGTCTTCCATGAGCCGATTCTGCACATGCGCCCCGTTCTGGATGCGCGAGAAGGCAGTATGGAGCTGGGTCAGGCGGCGGTCGGCAAGGTAATTGCGCAGCTCGGGCTCGTACAGGAAATCGGAGTCGGGATCGCGCCCGCCCCAGTACAGGTACATCGGGTGCTTGCCCGTATTGTTGCGGATGAAACCGGCCAGAGGGCCGATTCCGGTGCCAGCGCCGATCAGGATCACCGGCACCTTGCCTGCGGCCGGCCGGAATTGCGGATTGGGCTGGATGAAGAGCTCGATGCAGTCGCCCGGCTGCAGGCTGTGCAGGTAGGTCGAGCACACCCCGCCGGGGTGCTTGCGCACGCAGATTTCCAGCATGCCGTTGCGGGAGTCGCTGGCGAGCGAATAGAAGCGCGGCACCGGGCTGCCCGGCGGGATCACTCCGGCCAGGTCGCCTGATTCGAAATGCGGCAGGGATGCGCGTCCGAGCATGCGTGCCAGCCGGTGCCCGCCGCCGTCGTCCTGGGCCGGGACGAAACGCAGTACGACCGTCGACTCCTGTTCCTGTATGCCGTAGTCGATGCGTTCGAGCAGACGCAGGCTGACAGTAGGGGGATGGACAGGCGCGTGTTCGAGCTTGAGTTCGATCCCGAGCAGCTCGCCGAGCGCCTGCCCCCAGTGGGCAAATTGCTGCGACGACTGGCGGTCGATCAGAGACAACGCCAGCATGCGCGGCCATCCACGCGCGGCCAGGGCGGCGTCGACATCCTTCGCGAACTGGCAGAAGTGCGCGAACTGGCGGTCGCCGAAGCCGAGTACCGCAAATTGTGTTGCATAGTTCGGCGGCAGGTGAGCGAGCCGCGCCAGGAACTGGCTTGCCGATGCTGGCGCCTCGCCATCGCCATACGTGGAAGTCAGGATCAACAGGCGGCGCGCCGCGCCATAGCGGGGCGCGAGCTGGTTCATGGGCGCCGTGTGCACCCGCTGCCCGACCGCGCCCAGGGCATCGTGGAGCACGCGCGCAAAGCCCCAGGTGCTGTTGTTTTCGCTGCCGACCAGGATGATGGTCTCGGCCGCCTGCGCGCCGCTGTTGCCGGCGATGCGAGGTTTTGCGCCCTGACGCTGCCACCAGATGCAGGCGCCGGTTCCGGCCAGCCAGACGCCGCCCAGTCCGCACGCACCGAGCGCCAGGCCCAGCCACCACAAGCCTTCGCCGGTGTGCAGCTGGTAGATCAGTTCGTAGGCTTCGCGCACCCCGCTGTGGGCCCGGTAGGACAGCAGCGCACCGCTGGCCGGATCGACATAGCCATCCCCCTGCTGTGTGCGCAGGGTATATACGGCGTTGCTCTCGCCGGGGATGGGGAACACCAGTTCGCGCAGCTCGCCCAGATCGGCCGCCTTGAGTGCGGCAAGGCTGGCGACCGGCGCGTCCTGGCCACCGGCGGTAGCGCTTGGAAAGTCGGGTTCGTCCTGCATGCCGTCGCTGATCAGGCCCAGGGTCGCGCCCGACATATAGGCGCCCGTCAAGGCGGACAGCAGCAGCCCGGTCAGGGCGACGCGGGCGACTGCGGCGTGCCAGCGCTGGCTGCGGTTGCCGTGGAGGGGGCGGGCCAGCTGGCGCCAGCCGCCGACCCGTTTGACCAGCAGGAGCAGGCCCGAGACGCACAGCAGCAGCAGGGCCAGGGCAGTGCCACCGGTGGCGATGCGACCGGCCGTGTCGAGGAAGAGGGAACGGTGCAGCTGCTTGATCCAGCGCGACACGGCCGACGGCGCATAGGGCGCGATCGCCGTGCCGGTGGCCGGGTCGACCCGTGCGGCACGAGGCTCCCCGGCGGCGCTGTAGTAGACGATGAGCGTACCTGACGGCGTGCGCTGGATCTGTTCCGCACCGGGATAATGTTGTTGGACCCGGCCCGCCAGTGCGGCCACGCTGACTCCGGACGACAAGCTGGTGGCCGCGCGCTCGAGCGCCGGATCGAGTGACAGAATGGCGCCGCTCATCCCCAGCAGCATGATCAGCAGGGCGCCGATCAGGCCGGGAAGGGAATGGAACTGGCGCAGCATCCTGCCTGGCTTACATGTCGTAGGTGAATGACTTGATGTAGCCGCGTCCCGCGACCTGCTTGCCGGCGCCCTGTTTGGTGAGGGGAAGGCGGGCATCTGCTGGATTGTCGCGGCCATCTTCCACCGCGCTGTCGACCCGGATCTCGTAGCCCGCGTCAATCAGCGCGTCCGCCACCTCGACGCTCACCTTGAGCGACTTTCCGCTGCCGACGCTGGCCCCGCTCAAACCGTCGAATTCGCGCGCATTGAGCCCGCTGCCGCGCGCCCAGTCGCTGAGGTGCTTGTAGTATTTCGCCTTTTTTCCGGCCACCCACAGGGTTTTCTTGTATTTGCCTGCGCCATCGACAAGATAGAAGGCCAGGTAGGCGCCGTTGCCGCCGTAGTTCTGTAGCTGGGTGGTGAGCGCGACGGGGCGCGCGCTGGCCAGCGCCGGCAAGGCCAGCGCGCCCGCGATGCAGGCGCCGGTGAATACGCGTTTCATGGCTTGTTTCCTTTTGGTGCAGGGAGGATGGGGTCGTGGCGAACCGGCAGGAGCGGCGCCGCGACACCGTAATCGGAGGGATCGCCGTCGGGACCGAATTCGATCGACAGGCTGCGCATGCGCAAGGAGGCGGGAGCATACTTGGCCTTGATCTTGTTGCCTTTGCGATCAAGCGCCCGTAGTTCGTAGCAGCCGTCGTCGACCTTGATGCGCTGGAGCGTCCAGCCGCGCTGCTCGACTACCTGGCGCAAGAGTTCACGCGGTTTCCAGTCGGCGATGGGATCATTGCATTCGGTGTCGGCGAAGGCTCCGGCACTGGCAGAGAGCAGGGACAGTGCGGCGAGTAGACGGAACAAAGGCATCGCTAACTCCAGGTTTGATATGCATGCCGGCGTTTTGCGTCTTGCCCGCAGTTTGTTTGTTTACCACCCGGTCCACTATAGGTGGACGTTTGGTAAAAATACATGATGCACATCAAAAACGAGGAAACTGGCATGTGTTAGCGATCGGCCTTGGCTTCGTGCGGATCGGCGCCAGCAACAATCAGTCGCGCGAGAGCGCAATGCCCAACACCAGTCCGATACCGGCGCCGAACAGGCCGGAGACGGCCACCGACCGCCATGGATTGGCCTGCACCAGCTTGTTGGTGGAAGCGGCAACGGCCTGCACCGATCTCACTGTCTGCCGTTCCAGTTCCTGCGCCTTCGCGATGCTGCAGGCGAGCAGTTCCATTCCTTTCTTTTGCAGCGCGACCGCTTTCTCGCCGCTGCTGGTCTTCGCTTCGTTGAGCATCTGCTCGGCTTCGTGGATCAAATCGCGTACTTCTTTGCTGAGGGCGTTGACGCTGTCGTTGGACGTATGCATGTGTAACTCCTTATGGAATCGCTAAAGCGGACCTCGGCGTGGCTCACGCGTCGGCATTCGAACAGTCAGCGGCAGGGCTGCTTGCGCCCGGCCACCATGTTGCTAGTCCGACTGTAGAGGCAGACGCTGGTCATGTCATCCCCCATGGTTGATGTGGGTCAAAATAGTGCGTCATAAGTGGGGCAGTTGGCGGCGCCATAGCGGCTTGAGCAGTTCCAGCCAGGCCAGGCTGGCGAATCCGATCCCGAGCGCTCCCAGCAATTGCCAGCCACTGAGTGGCACGAAACGAAAGACAGCTGCCAGCCACGGCAGATAGAGCGCCATGCCGAGCAGTCCGAGCGCGGCCAATGCCACGATCCAGAACATGCGATTCGGTGCGCGCAGAGCCGCCAGCATGCCTTTGTTGCGCGAGCGGTTGGCCAGAATCAATGCCAGGTTGGCCGCGACCAGCGTGGCAAAGCCAAAAGAACGGGCCGCGTCCGTTGGCAAGACCGATCGTGCCCAGCCGTATGACGCGAGCACAACCAGTAGTGCGCCAGCGCCGCTGGCCAGTGCCAGCGCCATGCCGGACACGGAGAACAGTGGCGTGCCCGGCGCGCGCGGCGCACGCCGCATCAGGTCAGGCTCTGCCGTTTCGTTTTCAAAGACCAGCGCGCAGGCCGGATCGATGATGAGCTCGAGGAACACGATATGCATCGGATACAGCAACTGGGGCCAGCCAAGCAGGACGGGCAGCAGCGACATCCCGGCAATGGGCGCGTGCATCGCGATGATGTAGGACATGGATTTTTGCAGGTTCGCGAAGATGCGCCGGCCCGCGCCGAGCGCCTGCACGATCGACGTGAATTTATCATCGAGCAGGACCATCGCGGCGGCCTCGCGGGCGACATCGGTGCCGCGCTTGCCCATCGCAATCCCGACATGGGCAGCCTTGAGCGCGGGCGCGTCGTTGACCCCGTCGCCGGTCATGGCAACCACTGCGCCGCCGGCCTTTAGCGCCTGGACGATGCGCAGCTTCTGGTGCGGATCGATGCGGGCGCACACGCTGACCGACGCGAGGGCGGTGCGCAGGGTGGGCTCGTCCATGGCGGTCAGTTGCGCGCCGGTCAGCGTGGTACCCGGCGCCAGGCCGGCCTGGCTGGCGATGCACTGCGCTGTACCTGGATAGTCCCCAGTGATCATGATGACGCGCACCCCGGCCGCGCGGCACAGGGCGACCGACTCCGGGATGTCCGCGCGCAAGGGGTCGGCCAGTCCGGCCAGGCCGGCAAAGGTGAAGGTCAGCGAGTGCAGATCGTCCGGCAAGACAGGGCCGGCGTCGGTGTGCGCGACCCCCAGTACCCGCAGGCCGCGGGCGGCCATGGCGTCGGCGCTCAGCAGCAGCGCGGCACGTTGGCCCGCATCCATGCGGCATAGCTCTGCCACAGCTTCCGGAGCGCCCTTGGCGGCGACGATGTGCTGCGCGCCAGAACCGCTGCGCCAGGCCATCGCTACCGCGCGCAACGCCGCGCTCAAGCCATATTCCCTGGCCAGTTCCCAGTGCCCGCTCCGTACCTTGCGTTCGGCTCCCGCGGCCAGGCGGTGAAAGGCCAGGTCCATCGGATCGAAAGGATGGACCGGGCAGGCCAGGACGGCATGGCCTGCCAGCTGCTGGAACTGTTCCGGAAGGGAGGCAAAGTCGCCCGCCGCCAGGTTGACCCCGCCCACGCACAGCTCCGCCACCGCCATGCGGTTTTCAGTCAGCGTACCGGTCTTGTCGACACACAGCACCGAGACGCTACCCAGTGTTTCAATCGCCGGGAGGCGGCGGGTCAGTACTTGCTGGCGTGCAAGGCGCCACGCTCCCAGTGCCGGGAATACGGTCAGTACCACCGGAAATTCTTCGGGCAGCATGGACATCATGAGTGCGATTCCTGCCAGCAGCGCTTGCAGCCAATCGCCGCTGCTCAACCCAAACAGCAGAAACAGGGCCAGACTCAGCACCAGGCCCAGTGTTGCGAACACCGTCGCCAGGCGTGTGGTCTGACGCTGGAGTGGAGAGGGCTCCGCCTGCACGTTCTGGAGCGATTGCCCGATGCGGCCGATAGCGCTAGCGGCGCCGGTGGCGCTTACGCGGGCGATGGCATGGCCGCTGACGACCAGGGTGCCCGACATTAGCTTGCCTGCAGCATCGGGGTCCGCGCCACTGCTGGCCGTTTTGGTGACGGCATCCGCTTCGCCAGTCAGCAGAGATTCGTCCGCTTGCAGGCCGCTGCAGACGATCAGCTCGGCATCGGCGGGGATCCGGTCTCCCTCCTGCAGCACGATCAGATCACCTGGTACCAGCGTGCGGCTGTCAATAGATAGCCGCTGGCCAGCGCGGATCACCAGCGCCCGAGGACTGCTGAGCTCGCGCAGAGCGTCCAGTGCCCGCTCGGCCTTGCCTTCCTGGTAGAGCGTCAAACCCAGCGTGACGCCGACCATCGCCAGCAGGAATATGCCTTCGCGGAGCTCTCCCAGCACGAGATACAGGAGGGCCGCTATGGCAAGAAGCAAGAACATGGGTTCACGCGCGGCGTCCCAGGCGATCACGCGCCAGCTGCGTCGCCGCCCTTGCGGCAGTTCGTTAGGACCGTGCCGGGATAGAAGACGCGCGGCGTCAGCGGTGTCCAGCCCATCCATAATCGTCTCAGTGGATGACATGCGTTTCATTGCCAGAGCTTTTTGGAGGCGCTGGCTTTCCACTGCATGTATTGGCACCGCAGTCCAGCTGGCATTGGCTGAAGCGATTGCGAATTGCATCGCCGTCCTCGCGTTGTCGGAAAATTTGCATGATTCAATTTACGCCTGGCGTCGCCCGGAAATGCATGATGCACATCAAAACAAGGCGCATCGACAGCCGTTGATCACCCACATCGATGCGCGCATCGCCGCTTGACGGGCGTCGACAGCACGCGCTGGCAAGCAGGACGCGCTCGTGGGCCGCCCCGCGGGCGGGCCGACTTGCCGCGCGGGTTTCGCATAAATTTGATTGCGCTGCCCAATTCTTCTTGCTCTTGATGCGCATCAAACTTTAATGGTGACCATTCAATTCGGACCGGTTACTGTCAGCTGGAGGACGTTTCCTTCTCATTTTGACAAGCAACGCGAAAGAAGAATATGAATGATTCCCGCGCTTTAGCAGTGCTATTTCAGCGTATCTGGTCAAGGTCATGTGCTGCCAAAGATGACATTTCCGCCCTGAGCCTTGCCAGGCTGGGTGTGGGAACACATGCGCGATATGCGCGCTTCCTGGAATTCGGCGATGCCGACGACTACGCCGCGCGGCTCGAACAATTCCGGCTTGCTTTGGGAAAGAAGCAATGAACATGGCGCCCGTTGGTCATGCCAGGCTACTCATGCACGGAAGGGCGCGTGCTTCATGAGGAATCTGCCGGCCGTCACTCTGGATACATCGCGTGGGAATGTCTCAGCCTATTTGCTATTGGCCATGTCATTGCCACTCTTCTTGTGGGTGATGCAAACGGATGCGCGCCTGACTTTTCCGCTGCAGCATTTTCTCTTCTTTCACAGTGCGATCGAAATAGCGGCGGTTGTCATCGCGATCCTCATTTTTGTGACGGGTTATCGGGCGGTTTTGTGGGCGCGCGAGGACGCTATTGTTCTGCTGGGAATCGCTTTCCTCGGCGTGGCCTTACTCGACTTTCTCCACGTCCTGAGCTATGCGGGCTTGCCGGACGCGCTGACCTCGAACAACCCCCACAAATCCATGATCTTCTGGATTGCGGCGCGACTTTTGTCCGCGCTCGCTTTGCTGACCTACGCATTGTGGCGACCCGCGCTGCACGTGACTTCTCTGCACAAACGTGTGGCGCTGTGCGCCACGCTTGCCGCCGTGGCCTGGATCGCGTGGTGTGGGTTGGTGTACCCGGATAAGATTCCTGCACTTTTCGTGGCCGGCAAGGGGCCGACTTCCTTGAAAGCCGGCCTGGAATGGCTGGTGGCGTTCATTAATGCAGGCACGATACTGGTCTTGTCCAGTACACGCAGTGGTCTCCTGCCGGGGCGGCCGCGGCAGCTGGGCATCGCCGCCGCCTTCTTGGCGGTATCTGCAGTCTTTTTTACTGCACAAGGCGTGATTGACATTGATAGTGCGAATGCCTTGGGTCATCTATACAAGATCGTCGGGTACTTGTTTCTGTTCGACGCGACCTGCAATGAAGCGCTGCGTCGCCCTTTGCGCCGGCTTGAACTGCAGCATCTACGCGAACGCACCATTCTGGATGCGGCGCCGGACGGCATACTCTGGGTCGACGATGCGGGCTGTATTCTCATGGCCAACGCAGCGATCGAAACCTTGACTGGCCATCTGCCCAGCGAACTGATCGGACGGAACGTCACCATTTTGCTGCCAGAAAATTTTCGCGCCGGTCATGGTGTGTCGATCCGACAGTATTTTCGTACGCCAAATTCTCGTGCCATGGGGTTGGTCGATATTAACTTGCTGTGCCGCAATGGTTCTTTGCGACCCGTCGACATTTCGCTTGGCCACTTTCGCGATGGCAATTTTCAGTACGCGATCGCGTATATCCGTGATCTGACCGAACGCAAACGACACGAAGAGTCCCTAAGGCATCAGGCTACCCACGACGAATTGACGGGCCTGCCGAACAGATGGCTGTTTCGCTATCAGCTTGAGCAGGCGATCGCACGCGCCGGCCGGAGCAAGCACGCCGTCGCGGTGATGTTTCTCGATCTTGATCGCTTCAAAAGCATCAACGACAGCTTCGGTCACCTTGCCGGCGATGAACTGCTGGTGCAGGTTGGCGCAAGAATTCGCGAGGCCTTGCGCGACAATGATGTCGTGGCACGCTTGGGCGGCGATGAGTTCGCCGTCTCGCTTAGTGATCTGGACAGTGTGGACGAGGCCATGCACGTTGCCGGCAAAATTGTGCAATTGATGCAGGCTACATTTTGCCTGACAAACCAAAATGTGCACTCCGGCGTCAGCCTGGGCCTGGCATTCTTTCCGGGTGACGCCCAGGACAGCGATACCCTGCTGCGTTATGCCGACATGGCAATGTACCAGGCCAAACAGGCCGGCCGTGGCAGCTATGCGTGCTATTCCCACGACATGGATGTCCAGGCGCAGGATGACATGCTGTTGCTTTCGCGTTTAAAAGAAGCCATGGCATTGGGTTTGCTGGAACTTCATTACCAGCCTCAGGTGGATGTCAAGGCGGGCAGCGTGATCGGTGCGGAAGCGTTGTTGCGCTGGAATGACCCGGTGCTCGGCATTGTCTCGCCCGAGCGCTTCATCAAGATCGCGGAGTCCACGGGTTTGATTCTGCGCTTGTCCGAATGGGTTCTGGCCACCGCATGCGCACAGATCGCCGCGTGGAACCGTGCCGGCACCCCGGTGCGTGTGTCCGTCAATTTCTCTGCGCAGCAGTTCCGTCAGCCTGGACTGGCCGACACGGTCGCTGCCGCCATGGCGTCCGCCGGTGCACCCGCCAGGCTGCTGTGCGTGGAAATTACCGAGTCCGTCGCGATGACCCAGCCTGAATTGGCGAGCACCCAATTGTCTCTCCTTGCGCAGAAGGGGTGCAGTATTTCGCTCGATGACTTTGGTACTGGCTATTCGTCGCTGGCGTATCTCAAGGCACTGCCGATCTCGCAATTGAAGATCGATCGCAGTTTTGTCGAAGGTTTGCCTGGAAGCTCCCATGACGTGGCAATTGCCCGTGCAATCATCACCCTGGCACATAGCCTGAAGATGACTTTGGTAGCTGAGGGTGTGGAGAATAGCGAGCAACTCGAATTCCTGCGCGCCGAGGACTGCGAGTACTTTCAAGGATGGTTGTTTGCGAAGGCCGTCAGTGCCAGCGAGTTCCAGCGTTATCTGCGCCAGGATACTGCCGCTGCTGCTGCTGCTGCTGCTGCTGCTGCTGCTGCGGCCGCGACAGATTCCAGCGCGCCAGTGTGAGCTCGCGTATTCCAGTCCACGCAAACCGGCTCCGCTCGTGGCAGGTGTCGGGCTGCTCAATGGGCAGGTCGAGTCACGCTGGCAACGGCCGCGTGGTCCGCGATTCGACCAAGGTCAGGCTTGGCGGGACCTTGCGGCCGGTACTCGCATGTCCAGTTGCGCCTCATGTTTGCAGGACATAAGACCCGGGCGCGTCCTTGCCCTGTAGCGGCGAAGGCGGTTGCCGGAGGCCACCCGCGTGGTGCGCCAGCCACGCTTCCCAGGCCGGCCACCAGCTTCCCTCATGCACGGGCGCCTGCTCCTGCCAGCTGTCCGGATCGAGGTAAGCTGCTTCGGGCGCGTGAGTGTCAATCTGATAGGTGCGTGCCGGGGTGCCCGGCGGAGATACCACGCCGGCGTTGTGTCCGCCGGAAGTGAGCAGGAAAGTCACTTCCGTGTTGCTTAAGGGAGCAATCTTGTACACGGAGCGCCACGGCGCCACATGGTCGGTGAGGGTGCCCACCGCGAAGACGGGAATATGAATATCGGTGAGCGCCACAGGCCGGCCCTCGACCGTGTAGCGCATGCTCGCCAGGCTATTGTTTAAGAACAGCTTACGCAGATATTCGGAATGCATCCGACAGGGCATACGCGTGGTATCGGCATTCCACGAGGCGAGATCATTATGGCGATCGGGAATGTCGAGCAGATAATGACGCTGTTGCCTCGACCATATTAAATCGTTGGATCGCAGCAGCTGGAATGTGCCGGCCATCTGGTGCGTGTCCAGGTAACCCTGCTGCCACATCGTCGCTTCGAGCAAGCTGACCTGGCTCTCGTCGATGAACAGGGACAGCTCTCCCGGCTCCGTAAAATCCACCTGCGCGGCCAGCAGCGTCATGCTGGCAAGGCGCTCGTCGCCATGGCGCACCATCGCTGCGGCCGCGATGGCCAGCAGGGTACCGCCAAGACAATAGCCGCAGGCGTTGACCCTGTCTGTCTGCTCGCCATCGACAATCGCATCGATTGCCGCCATCACGCCAAGACGCCGGTAGTCCTCGAGCGACAGATCGCGATCCTGTGCCACCGGGTTTTTCCAGGAGATCATGTACACGGTATGGCCGTTCTCCACCAGAAAGCGCACGAGTGAATTTTCCGGCGAAAGATCCAGGATGTAATACTTCATGATCCATGCCGGCACGATCAACACCGGTACTTCGTGCACAGTGGGGGTCATCGGATCGTAGCGCAGCAGCTCCATCAGGGGATTGGTCAACACCACTTTGCCGGGTGTGATCGCCACATCCTTGCCCGGTATGAAGGTCACCTGCGAACCTTCACGCGCGAACACCCTGCGCGCGTCCTCCGCGGCACGCAAGGCGCCATTGATCAGGTTACGCCCGCCGCTATCGAAGGTGATGCGCTGCGCCACCGGATTGGTGGCAAGAAAATTGGACGGCGCCACGCAGTCGAGCATTTGACGCGCAACGAAGGAGACCACATCCATGTGATGCGGCGACACCCCGCGCACCCCGGTCGTTGCGCGGTGCCACCATCGCTGGGTCAGGAGGAATCCCTGGCTGATCTGGCTGTAAGGCCAGGTCTGCCACTCCGGGCCGTCGAATCGTTTATCCTGGGCTAATGGCCGCACCAGGCCGGGGCCATAGGCGATCCAGCGCTGCCAGCTTGCTACCGCCTGCTTGCTGAGTTCGAGCAGCTTACTGGGCGATAGCAGAAGGTGCGACATCCAGTCTTGCCACGCACCGGTGAGCGCAGCCGGAGAAATATTTCCAGTCAGGCTGCCCAGCCAGGCATTGAGGGCCATGTCAATGGCCGCGTGCTCGACGCTCGCCTCCGGATAGCCTGATCCTGTACGGCCTTGCCAGGTGCTGCCTTCCCGCGCCCGCTCGCTGGGCGGCACTGGCTGCGCGACGACCGCTGCGGCCGCCTCGGGTGGGGACGCCCGATCGTGTTCGCTGGTTTCGATACCTTGCATAATGACCCTTCTGTTAAGCGCCACGGTGGACTTGGCTGCGGCCTTATTAGATACGTCGGAAGCGGCCGCTGTGTTTGATGCAGGTCAAAAACTCGCTATTTGTTTCGCAGGTGCCTTACCGAGCTCGTCAACTGCGTTGTCGGCGCGCCGAAAGCAGTGTTGTTCCGAGTCGGGCGGCCCCTCAGCCTCGACAGCGCGGGCTGGCTGGCAACGAGAACGCGCGCAGGCGCAGGTTGCTGTACCTGACGTTACTATTGGTGATTTTTCGCTCGCGAAACTATGTTAGCCTCAATGCACCAAAAACGTACAACGTGTTCATCCGACAGAAGTCACGCCTGAGTTGACGGTTGATTTGGCCTCAAAAAAGGTGAGAAGCTCGAGTATGCGATTTTGCGGGAGGGGAAACCGATCATGCTTTTCGAATGCAAGAAGAACGGCGGCGACCTCAACATCAAACACGCCGGCCAGCTGTTCCGCTATTTTCATGTGACCGCCGCACGTTTTGGCGTGTTGACGAATGGCCTGGTCTACTGATGCGCCGCATAGATCGTCAGCCCCTCGCGGGGTGTTGGATCGTGCTCGATGTGAAGCGTAACCAGCTTTCCGCTCGCAAGCAATTCCGACACCAGATGGTCGGGCATGCGGCATCATCCGAAACCGCTGAGCAGGAAGTCCAGGCGCCGGCCGAGATCCACGAAGCGCCAATGTTTTACGCCCGCAAGCCCAAAGTGTTCGCTACCGGGGTTGACAGGGTCTGACAGGACGAGCTGGACATAAGGCTCCAGATCGGTCTGCGTCGCCGGACGTCCTAGCGAGGCAAGTGGATGCCCTGACGCGACCACAGCCTGCATGCCGACGCGCAGCAGCGGATAGGCGGCAATACAAGCCGTCATCGACAGCAGAAGAGTGTACCTATCCCAACATTGTCGAGGAAGTAGCGGCATGCTGACCGGCATCGCCGCCAGCGGATTTTGTCGGGAAACTTTACACCGACAAATAATGGCTTTAGGCAAGTCTTTGATCTGAAAAGAAATTTCTTTCAGGCACATTTTTTGCTTTGAGGAAATATCTATCGCTATATTTTGAGGACACGCAATGAATTTCAAGAAAATCGCTTTTGCTCTGGCTGTAATGACGATCGGTACCGCCCATGCCAGCATTATCAAGTTGGAAGCCGCAGCGGGCTCGACGCCTTTCCTGAGCAGCGCAGTTGCTTACCGCGACGCGGTTAATCAGGCGCTCACCGGCGCAACTTATCAGGTGGCCAGCGCAGGCACTTACAACGGCTTGACCCACAACCAGTACTTCAACAACACTGGTTCCTGGGCCATGAAGTCCACGCTGAACTTCGGTGTGGCTAGCGCTGCAACGTTCGACTTCCGCGTCGGTGTCGACTTTGGCATGGGCGGCGCGATGTTCCTGGACGGTGTCGCCGTCGACTTCCGCAGCAATGACATGTGGTGGGGCTCCGACTTCAACAATGCCGCAGGCGTGTTCAGCACCAAGGCAGCGCTGGCTGCCGGCAACCACGTACTGACTGTGTACGGTTTTGAAGCTTGTTGCGATGGCGGCCAGAACGCCCAGTTCCGCGCTCAAGGTCAGCAATGGACCAGCTTTAGCGCTACCGACGGCCTTCGCGTGGTTGAAGTGCCTGAGCCAGCTTCGCTGGGCATCATGCTGACCGGCGCAGCACTGCTGGGCCTGAGTCGCCGCCGCAAGGCCGCACCGCAGGCGTGACAGTAAGACCAAACTGAGCCGCCAGGTTGGCGTAGTCCAGCCGGCGGCCTTTTTGCGCCCAGTTTATGCTTCCGATTACGTTTTTGCGACGCGCACGCGTAGCGCCGCCGCGAGCTATGGCGCCCTTAAACGCGCTTCGACTCATGCATGCCGATCGCCACTTCGATCATCAGAGCGCATGCCGCCGAGAGGGCAAGCAGGGGCATTAACACCAGCAGCGCAATAGCAACGATCAGGCATGGCAGCGAGGCTGATCGCCAGGCACCCGGGAGCAGGCGTGGAAGGTCGATCCAATGGCGGCGAGGGCGCTTCAAGTACATGACCCAGCCGGACACCAGGGAAAACAGGATGCTCATCCCGAACGCCAGCAGCAGTAATTGATTCCACCAGCCGAATTCGCCCCGATGGAAAGGGATGCCGATGGCGGTGGCTTTGCTGAAGCCCGTTTGCTTGTCCCAGCCTGAGAAATGGAGCTGCCGCCCGGAATAAGCATCAAGCAGCAGATCAAAGCGCTTGGCGGGGGCGGCCTGATCGGCAGCACTGGCCTTCCACACGCCATGTTCGGTGCGCGGCGCAACCAGTTGCATGGCGACATCGGGCGCCTTCAATCTGCTGGCTTCCCATGCGGCCTGCCACTGGAGCATGGGCTGGCCTTCACTGGGATGCGATTGCAGGCCGCGTGGCAGCGCCGGCGGCGCCTGGCCGAGGGCGTCGCGCGCCGCACGCACCTGCCCGCCAGCGTACTTGCTCCAGGTAAGCCCGGTAGTGAGTATGACCAGGGAGATCAGCCCCAGCGCCACGCCGAGAAACGCATGCCATTGCTTCCATCCCGCTCGCCCCCTGATGCCCGGCTTCGGCAGCAAGGGGGCGCCATTGCGGGGCCACCATAGCCACACACCTGTCACCAGCATGACCATCAGCCAGCTCGCGGCCAGTTCGATCATCCAGCGCCAGTTGTCGCTCTGGAGCAGGCGCGAGTGCAGTCGCTTCGACCAGTTGCTGAAACGCTCCTGTTGCACCAGCGTGCCAAGGACCACGCCGGAGTAGGGATTAACATACACCGTCACCGACTTTGCCGGCAGGCCGAAGCCTGGCTGGTCCGGCGATGCCGGCGTGGCCTTTTGCTGATGCCCTTCGTGGCCACTGGTCCGCGCGCTGTCCGGTGTCAGATTGACCCTGACGACATCGTGCGAGCGAAACGGTGGCAGCACGGAATGGACTTGCATCGAGGCCGGTGCAGCCGCCTGTGCGGCCGTCACCGCCTGGTCAAGCGGCAGCATGCGGCCGGCCGGAGCGACGCGTTCCAGGTGACCGTACAGTCGTGCCTCGATCTGCGGGGTGAAGATATACAGTATTCCTGTCAGTGTCGCGATGAGCGCAAATGGCGTGGCGATGAGCGCCGCCCAGAAGTGAATGCGCCAAAGCAGGCTGCGGCGCCGGGCTAGCAAGCTGGACTGGCGGGGCATGGCGCCGGGGTGTCGATTTTCCATGAGTATTCCAATTTTTATTGTTTAGCTGTTTTTGCTGCGTAGCCGGAGCGGCGCTGGGCATCCGCAGGCTTAGGCGCCTCAAGCGCAAGCTGGTTGGAGTCTTTCCTAGGTTCACACGTTTGCGCCGGCCAGATGCGCGGCGGACACGAGCATGGCAGCCGATGAGGAGCCATTTTCCGGGACGCGCAAAGCGGGAGCCGTACGCATGCGGCGTATCGCATGGGCGGCACGCGGATCAAACAAGCGCAATATGGCTGATTAGATGGAAACGGGCGGAGCGCGCGATTGCGCGTTAGTCCAGATTGCGAGCGGACGCGGCGACCGAAGAAATAAGTATGGCTGCATCGCTTGCGTATCGATCAGGGCGATCGTCAAGCCGGCATTGGGTGGCAGAAACAAGGTGCCGGCATGGGTCGCACAAAATGGGCAATGCTCAAGGTGGAGCCCATCCTGGCTGGATTTGTCGCCAGGCTCGCCCTGATCGAAGCCGACCCGGACGAACTTTTTGCCGGCAACGCTACAAATTTCGGACCAGGTCTCGCCCTGCGATATCGCCAAGGCATGGGAAACCGATGGCGCGAGCGCAGCAAACAGCATCGCAAAGCAGGCGATCCAGGCAGCGAAGCGGCGCGTGATAGTTCTCATTCCCATCTCATCATTGTATCAGCGGCGACGCTATGCCAAGACTTGCGCGTTCGCGGCGCCGCTACCTATTGCAATGACAAAGTGCTTTTCCCATGGCGACCCCGGCGCGCGCGCTAAGACTCGTGGGCGGGTACGATCGGCTTACATCGGAGCGTTCCCCCTCGCATTACGCTTCACAAACCAATAAGCCATCGCAGCCAGCAAAGCAATCCACAGGAACATCGTCTTGAACTGCGCGGTAGCCTGCGGTGCCTGCGCCAGCATGGGAGAGGGCGTGAAGCGCGGCACGGTGGAGAAGGCGGTGAAGCCATAGCCCTGCAGGCAAGTCTTCGCACAGGCTGAGCGTTCGTCGGCGAGCGCGGCCTCCTGAATGGCATGCTGGAAGTAGTCGCGCAAGCTGGCCTGGTGCTGCTGCACCTCCGCAAGAAAGCGCTGCTGGCGCGACTGGTCGTTCCCTGCCAACTGCGACAATGCCTGGTAGGTCAGCGACACCGGGCTCAGCACCATGGCGCGCTGGTACAGGTCGTCGCGTTTTCCACGCGCATCGGCAAACGTTTTTTCCACGTCCACCATGGCCTGCTCAAGCTCCTGCGCGCGCTGGATCCGGGTCACACTCGAGGACACCTTGTCGAGCGAGGTCTTCAGCGGCCTCCACTCCGGGTGGCTGTCATAGAAGCGCGCCAGGCTGTTGAGCTTGTCCGCGCTGACCCTGTCGCCGGCATCGCGCATGGCCTGGATATAGAACTCGCGATTCGGTAAGGGAGCGGCGACCTGGACGCCTGTGTCCAGCGTGCCTGGCAGGACGATTGTGCACACCAGCCAGGCGCCGAAGGCGGCGAAGGTGGCGTTCATCCTGTCGTGGCTGAGTGCGCATATGGCCAGCGCCACCGCCGTCCAGAATGCGGAGTACGCAAGCACGATCCCCGACCAGGCGCCGAGCGCGCGCCAGCCGGCCAGGCTGAACGGCACGGCCGCCATTGCCAGGGCCAGGGTGCAGCAAAACACGATCAGCACGCCAGTCGACGCCAGCGAGCGTCCGCTTACCTGGGCGAACAGGATGTGCAGCGCATCCGCGCCTTGCAGCTGCAGGCTGCGCAGCCTGCGGCTTTCGCGTTCCTGGGTGAGGACGGAGACACACAAACTCAGCAGGATCAGCGGCCACAAGTAAATGATGAAGAACATCAGGTCGTAGCGGCCCGCTGCCAGCCTGCCCGGATGCTCGATTTCGGCGGCAGTGCGGACCGATTCCATCGACTCGGCGCGCACCCGGACATAGCCGGGCAGCAGATCGGCCTGGCCGATCGCGAGGGCAGCGCCCGGGACCGATGGCTTGATCGCATAGCCCACATGCTCGCGAAAAGCGTAGCCGCGAATGTCGATGGGCGTGCGGTACCACAGCAGGCCGGCGAACGCCGGATCGGACGGATTGCGGAAGTAACGGGCGGCGAGCGCCTCGGCATCGATGCGGGCTGTGCGCTCGTGCTCGCTGGCGCCGGTCCGGGCGGCGCCCGCCGCAGCGTCGAAACGGGCTCCTTCCACCAGTCCGAATCCGGCCAGCAGCATGGTCGCCAGCAACAGCAACCAGGTGCCGCGTTCACGCAGCTGCATCAGCAAGTCATAGCGTATCAGTGTCATTGCCGCCCTCATCGCAGGCTCCCTTCGCGCAGGTGGCGTACGCCAAGCAAGGCGAGCCCCAGGGCGGCGCAGAACAGCGCCGCCAGCGGCAGCAGCTGGCGCAGCAACAGCAGGGACCAGTCGAGGGGAGCGAAGCGGAAGCGGAACGGCGGTATCGCCTCCCACAACGCGCGGTCGCCCAGATAGCGCTGGCCGTTGCGCTCGGGATTGCGGGTAATCGCATTGTTGAGCGTCGTCTGGATGAGGCGCCGTTGTTGCTCGGCACTGCGGATAAAGTCGATATGGCTTGCCGTGTCGCTGCCGGCCGCGGCTCCTGAAAGCCCGGCAACGGCGACCGCCGGCGAGAGCCAGCCGGCGGCGGCGATGGCGTCGCTCTGGCGCTGTAGTCTCGCAAACAGATCGCCGTAGTGGGCGTCAAACACACGGTTTCCATGGTCCTCGCCGCGTGCCAGGCTGATGCCGGACCAGTTCACCGGCAAGTCGCTTACCTTGTCGACCTTGTACTGCCGCAGCAGTTCCTGTTGCTGCCGCTCCTCCTCGCCGGGATCGTGAGGAGAGCCGAGGGCCGCGTCGACACGTTCGCGAAACTGCTGCATGGTCGGTAGCGGTGCTGCGTGCTGCGCCAGCTCCACGGCCGCGCGCGGTACGACCAGGGTGAGCAGCGCCCAGATGCCGATCAAGGCACCGAGGCTGGCGCGACTGGTCGGTGACCACGCCGACACCGCCGCGATCAGGCTGGCCCAGGTGCCAAGGTAAAGCACATAGCCCAGCACCAGCAGGACAAGGCGCGCACCGGCGTCGGCGAACGGCTGGGCAGCGATGCCATGCCGGTGAACCAGTACCACGGCCAGGCAAGCCGGCAGGGCGATCGCCAGTGCCAGGCAGATCAGCACAACAGCGCGCGCCGCGCCCAGTGCACCCAGCGGGGCGGCGTTCACGCGCAGGGTCGGCAACATGCCCCGTTCGCGCTCGGCCGCGAACAGGCCGAATCCGAGGAACACCATGGCGATCGGCGCCAGTACCTGCAGCAGCAGTGCCGGGGTCAGCTGCAACTGGCGGCTGGCGCCAGGCTCGTCGAGGGCGGGGCGGTGCACGAACTCATTCTGCTTGTGCGCCTCGAGCCAGACGCTGGAGCCGACATATTTTTCAACGCCCGGGTCGAGCGCCGCCAGGGTGGACAGCGGCTTGAATACATACACGCCATAGTGCGCCGCGGTATGCGGGTTTTTTTCACCCTGGTGCGCCCAGCGTTCGCTTTCCGCCTGCGCCGCGACCGCGCGTGCCTGCTGGGTGCTCTGCAAGTGCAGTGCGCTCTGCAAGCCTGCGCACAGGGCCAGCAGCATGCCAAGGCCCAGCACCAGCCAGACGCGCCAGTCGCGGCGCCGCTCGCGCCAGTCGGCCTGCCATGCGCCATGGAAAGCGCGCCACCAGCGCGCCGTGTCAGACACGGACGGCGAGGGTGTCAAGATAATTGCGTTCGAGTTCGCCAGCATTGAGTTCTCCCAGATTCCATTCGCTAATCAGATGTCCTGCGACCAGCATGCCGCAGCGGTGCGCCAATTCCTGCGCCCTGAACAAGTCATGTGTTGCCATCAATACGGCGGCGCCCTCGTCGGCCAGCGAGAGGATCAGTTCGCCGAACGAGACGCTCGCTTCCGGGTCGAGTCCGGAAGTCGGTTCGTCCAGGACCAGTACGCGCGCGCCCTTGGCCAGCGCCATGACGATGCCCACTTTCTGGCGCATGCCCTTGGAATAGCCTTGCGAGAGCCGGTGCCAGGCGTGCGGCGGCAAGCCGGCGCGCGCCAGCAGCGACTCGATGTGCCTGCGCGACGGGCGTTCCCCGAGCAGGCGCATGAAAAACTCGACGTTTTCTACCCCGGTCAATTTGTCGTACAAGGCGACGTTCTCGGATATATAGGCGGCATGGCGTACCGCGGCCTGGGCTGGCGGCAAGGTCGAGCCGGCAAGGCGGATGGTGCCGCTGTCCGGTGTGACGAAGCCGAGCAGGCAGCCGATGGTGGTCGATTTCCCGGCGCCGTTGGGGCCGAGCAGGGCATACACTTCGCCTGCCGCCACATGCAGGTTCAGGCCGTCGACAGCCGTGTGGGTGGCGTAGCGCTTGGTCAGGTTGTCAATCTCAATCATGGTCGAGCTCCTTGGTCAGAATACATAGCGCACTTCCGCAAACAGCGTGCGTCCGGGGAAGGGGTGCGACTGGTAGGCGCGGTCATCGTTCAGGTTGTCCACGCCGAGTGCCAGTTCCAGGTGGCTTGCGCTCAGCACGCGCAGGCGCAGGTCCAGCTGCTTCTGGCGCGACAAGCCGCCATAGACATCGGGAAGAATGTCGCTGTTGTTGATCTCATTGAACTGGCGCCCGGAATAGCGGAAGGTGCCGGCGATGCTCCAGCTGCGCGCAGGCGCGTAGCTGAGCGTCGTTGCCGAGCGCACGTGCGGCACCCGCACCCAGCGTTTGCCGACCGAGACGGGATAGTTGGCGTTTTCCAGAATCAGCGCTTTGCTGTAGGTGATGTTGGCGTCCAGCGCCAGTCCGTCGACGCCGAGGCGGTCCGCAACCCCGGCCAGTTCCAGTCCGCGCGTGCGCACCCGGCCGACGTTCTGGTTATTGGTGACGTTCGGGAAAACGGCCAGGTTGAGCTGGCTCCAGATCGTATCGCGCACGTCATCCTGGAATACGGTGGCGCGCAGATTACCCATCGTCAAGCGCTGTTCCGCGCTCCATTCAAACGCTGTCGAGCGTTCGGGCCGGAGACCAGGATCATTGACGATGATCGAGGCGCCCGACTGCGTGCCCTGGAACAGCTCGGCGACAGTGGGAAAACGCGTGCCCTTGCCGCTCGACATGCGCAATTCCAGGTCTGCGCTGACATTCCAGCTCAGGGATAATTTGGGCGACACGGCATGGTCGCGGCGCAGCGGATACGTTTCGCTGGGCCCGGGCGTGAACCGCTGCACACCCTGGGATGCTTCCCATCGTTCGGCGCGCAAGCCCATGGTGGCGGTCCAGCCGGGCTGCAAACGCCAGGCGTCCTGCACATACACGCCCAGCAATTCGGTCTTGCCGCCCACAAACTGGGTCTCGGGACCAGCCGCGCTGCGCCAGTCGGCCAGGCTGCGGCTGGTCTGGCGCAGCAGGTAGTCGCTCGCGTGCAGTCCCAGCGTCAGGCTATGCGCGCCGCCAGTCCAGTCGCCCGCCGTGGGCGTGTAGCGAGCCTGCAGTTCCATCGTCCGGAAGCCGGTACCTTCGCGTTGCAGCGCACTTCCGCCGCCGCCCGCGCTCGCGACCGGATCGGGCGTGCCGGCGTTGCGCTGGGTATCTTCCAGCAGCCGGTAGCGGCTGATCACGGCCGAGCCATTCCATCCGTCGCGGTTCCTGGTCTTGACGGTCAGTCCCGCTTGCAGATGCCGTTCCTGACGTATATAGGGCGCGAACGCATTGCTGGGAATACTGAAGATCTTGCCATCATTGCTGACACGTCCCGACCAAACTGCCTCGCCGGCGGTGTTCTTCAGGAAGGTGAGGTTGCTGTTGACGGAGTCGTTGTTCCAGGCGGCCACGAATCCTTCGGCGCTCACGCTGGGAGAGAAGTCGTAGCCGAAACTCAGTTTCACCGTATCCTGGCGGGTATGGTCGATTGCGCCCGCGTTGGCGCCGAACACGGCCCGCCGCAGGCCTGTGGGCGCGATATCGTAGACGACACCGTTGACAGGGGTGGCGGCGCCGCTCCCTGCGGGGACGGGAAACGCACCGCTGGTGTTGGCATTCACGCTGTAGTACTGCATCGGCTGGCTGGTCGCGTCCTGGTGATTGAACATCAGTTTGTACCAGCCGCCGTCCGCCAGTTTATCTCCCAGCAGAACCGAGCCCTGGTAGTTGCGGTAGCGATCCTGGAGACCGTAGGCGTCGTACTCCTGGACCTGCGACGCCAGCCGCGCCGAGGCCATGAAGGCCGTGGGCTTGACCGTGGTGATGGCAATGGTGGTGCCGATGGAATTGCCGGCGTAGACGGCGGAGTAGGGGCCGTAGACCACGTCGACGCGGGCCATTTCCTCGGGCGCCACCATGTTCCATCGGGGCGCGTCGAAGCGGCCAAGGAAGTTCGACAGCAGATAGCCATCCATCAGGACCAGTGCCCGCGGCGCCTGCGAGGTGGAAAAGCTGCGTCCGCCCACCAGGGCATTGCGGTCGCCGCTGTAGCGCTTGCGAATCGTCATGCTTGGCATGTTGCGCAGCGCGTCTTCGGGATTGAATATATTTTGCTGCTGTAAGAGTTCGTCCTGGGTCTTGCTGACCGTGGTCGCCGGCATGCCGGCTTCGAGCGCACTTTTGCTGGCGCTGACGGTCACGCTGGGGACGGGTGCGGCGTCTGTATCATCAGTGGTGTCGGCGTGCGCCGGCAAAGCGCATGCCAGCGCCAGTGACATGGAAAGGGAAAACGCGTTTTTAACAGTGTGCATTGTGAATGGCCGAAATGAAGCCGGCAATCCGCGGCGGGCAAGGGCCATCACTGCCGGCGCGGAAAAGCGCAATGCAGGCGGCCCGGCGCAGCGCGGGCTGACCGGGGAAAGCGTCGATAGGGACTGGACTGGATTGTTAACGGCTGCGCCAGCCGGGACGCCCGGCGCGCAAGGAGCGGTCAGGTGTCAGGACGGGACAGCGGTTCAGGCGGCGAAAAGGAGCGGCGGACCTTGCGCGCGGGGGATGGGCTTGCTGATGCTGCGGTCGCTGTGCGCAAGCCGGGCCGCTTGCAGCCGGTACTGGAGGACGGCGCTGCGCACCGGCTCTTCGACGATCAGCGGATCGGCCGGAGGCGAGGTCAGCTGAGCGGCCAGCACGCAGCTGGCGCAATCGCTGAAGTGACGCTTGAGATCGTGGTGGTGCTGGGTGAGGCAGAGAAGCTGAAGCGTCAGTATCGCCGCTGCCAGCAGTGCAATCATCCTGGCAAGCGCACCCGGCCGCGCATGCGCGGCAGTCAGGGGGCGGTTACGGAGGGATGTCGAGGCCATCTTAGCGAAAGACAATCAGAGTGGCGTTATGGTAGTTGATAAAAACTTCACTTGGCAAGCAGCGTTTACAGTTTTTTGCGTGGTTCTCATTGAGCTCCTCCACGCGGAGTCAGGTGGGACCTGCGGCAATCGCGGAGGCCGTTCTTGGTGCACCCACGACAGCGCGGCAAAGCCCGGATAATGGAGGAAGCGGCGGCGCCTGCGCGCTGAGGCTTGAGCGCAGGAAAGCGCTACCATTTATACTTGGGGTCGGATGCTCCCCTGCGTATCTGGCAACTGGCGGCCGTCTTGGAACGCGCGATCGGCGATTGCAGAAGTATATCCAGCAGCCTTCGTCCGCTTGCGAGCTCCTAGTAGTGGGAGAAACGACCCGGAGCATACCCCTCCGCCCGAATGAATGGCTGCCTGCGTTCAATGAGATCCGAGAGCAGCCGTGCGCTGGCTGGGCCAAGCGTGAAGCCTTGGTGTCCATGGCCAAAGTTGAACCACAAACCAGCGTGACGCCCCGCTTCGCCAATCACTGGACGCATATCGGCCACGCAGGGCCGGCAACCCATCCACGGCACGAACTCAACGGGTTCTCCCAGGTCCAGCAGCTGCCGTGCGGCTGCCTCCGCCGCATGAAGCTGATGCGGCGTCGGAACAGCATCGACACGGGCAATCTCAGCCCCCGTGCTGATGCGCAGACCGCGCTGCTGCGGCGCGAGCACGTAGCCGCGCTCCGCATCAAGCATCGGGACTGACAACGTGCCGCCGCCAGCGTAGTGGCGGTGATAGCCGCGCTTGACGAACAGGGGCAGCCGGTAGCCCAGAGAGCGCGTCAGTTCGGCAGACCAGGGCCCCAGCGCGATCACGACTTGAGCAGCCTCAACGGTACCTTCGAAGGTGTCAACCGCCCAACCGCGCCCTTTCTCACGCAGGCTGATCGCATCACCCTGGACAACGCGGCCACCGCGCTGCTGAAAAAGCGCGGCGTAGCGTTCGACTAGTCCCCCCGGGTCACTGACACTCCAGGAATCTAGCCAATGAATGGCCCCCGCCATCGCGATGCGCAAGTCCGGCTCGGCTTGCGCCAGTTTTTCGCCTCCTAGCGCGGCAAAACCTATGCCATATTCAGATTGCAGGCGTTCGGCATCCCGCGTCGCGCCTTCAAACAAACTGCTGGAACGATAGGCCAGACGCAACCCGCCGCGGCGTACCAGGTCGGTGGCATTCGCTAATTCCATAAGACGCGCATGCTCGCTTGTCGAGTGTGCAATCAGGGCAGCATAGTCGCGGCTGATTTCGCGGTGACGTTCCAGTGCGGAGGCGCGCCAGTAGCGCCACAGCGCCGGCGCCATCGACGCCAGTGCCTTGAAATGGTAGCTGATGCCTGGATCGCGACCCATCGCTGCGGAGATCAACTGCCCGATTCCGCGCGGCATGGCGTACGGTTCAACCGCTTCGCGCTGAATCACCCCCGCGTTCCCGTAGGAGGTCTCGCGCCCGGGCAAACTTCTATCCATCAGGGTGACGCTATGGCCCCGCAAGGCGAGCTCAAGCGCCGTGCAAGTACCGATCATGCCAGCGCCGATTACCAAAATTTCGTGTTTCATCGCGCGGCTTGTCCCATGTTCGCTTGCGATGCCCCAGCGACGACGGTGATTTCGATACGTGCTGTTGGCACAACCAGTGGGGCGACGAGCGTCGTGCGGACAGGATAGGGCGGCTGGAAATGATTGCGGTAGGCGGCATTGAATTCCGCGAAGTCGTCCGGGTGCGTTAAATAGATAGTTGCCTGAACGATGTCGGCTAGGCCCAGGCCGGCCGACGACAAGGTGGCGGCGATCCTGTTCAGGGTCAGTTCTGTCTGTGCGCCGATCCCGGCGGGAATGGAACCATCGGGTGCCAGGGGCAGTTCACCTGACAGAAAAACCAGGCCGGCAGCGTGGCGCAGTTTGGAAAACGGGAGTTCAGCGGTTACGCTCATGTTTCACCTTCGGATAAACGTTAGGATTAAATTAGTTGCTACAGCGCGGTGCGCATTGACCACAGCTCTGGGAAGAGGACAACATCGAGCATGCGGCGAAGGTAGCTCACCCCGCCCGTGCCTCCCGTGCCGGATTTGAATCCGATTACACGCTCGACGGTACTGACGTGCCGGAAGCGCCACAGGCGAAAGCTCTCTTCCAGATCGACGAGCTTTTCGCCCAGTTGGTACAGTTCCCAATGCGTTAATGGATCGCGGTAGACGGCCAGCCATGCCTGTTGAATCGACTCACTGGGGATGTGTGGCCCCGGGGTGTCCTGCTCGAAGTGCACGGCCGCCACGGGCAAACCGCGCCGAGCCAGTAGCCGCAGCGCTTCCTGGTAAAGGGAAGGCTGGCGGAAAGCTGCTTCCACTTCGGCCAGCCGGGCGGGATGATGGGCATGCGGCTGCAGCAGCGCGCCATTCTTATTCCCAAGCAAAAATTCGATGCATCTGTACTGCCAGCTTTGAAATCCGGAACTTTGTGCCAGGTAGGGACGGATGGCGCTGTATTCCGTTGGCGTCATTGTCGCGAGCACGTCCCATGCCTGCACCATTTGCGCCGTGATGCGCGAGACGCGCGCGAGCTGCTTCAACGCGGGCGCGCACGCATCGCTGGCGATGTTCCCGGCTGCGCCGCGCAGTTCATGCAGCATCAGCTTCATCCACAGTTCGCTGGTCTGATGCTGAACGATAAAGAGCATCTCGTTCGGATCCGGCGATAAGGGGTGTTGGGCGCCGAGCAGGTGATCCAGGTGGAGGTAGTCGCCATAGCTCATGGCCGTGGAGAAATCGAGCCTCGCATGCGGTTCAAGTGGAATCGTTTCGTTCACGTTACCGCTCCCCGTTTTGCATAGCAGGGCTGTCGCCACTGGCCGGACTCCAGGACCATGGCCAACTTCTGCACGGCGTCCCAGACATCGACAAAGCGCGTGTACAGCGGGGTGAATCCAAAACGAAGGATGTCCGGTGCGCGGAAATCGCCGACCACGCCGTGCGCGATCAACGCCTGTGCGATGGCATAGGCACCTTCCGGGTGAGTGAAGGCGACCTGGCTGCCGCGCAGCGCGTCTTCGCGTGGGGTAAGCAGCGTGAGCCCCATTCCTGCACAGCGCCGTTCGGCGAGCTCTATGAAAAGCCGGGTCAAGGCAAGCGATTTGCGGCGCAGCTTGTGCATTCCGCCTGCGGCGAGCAGCGTGTCCACGCCGCATTCAAGCGCGGCCATTGCAAGCACGGGCGGCGTGCCGCAAAGGAAACGGCGGCTGCCAGTGGCGGCGGTATAAGAGGAAGAAAATTCGAAAGGCAGGCGGTGTCCGAACCAGCCCGACAGGGGCTGGCGGCAATGCTGGACATGGCGTGCGTGTACCCATACAAACGCCGGCGCACCGGGGCCTCCATTAAGGTACTTGTAGCCACAGCCGACCGCGAAGTCCGCGCCGGCAGCGTTCAGGTCCACCGGTACCGCGCCGGCGGAGTGTGCCAGATCCCAGAGGGTAAGGGTACCCACCGTCCGCGCCCTCGCGCTGATGGCGGCCATGTCATGCATGCGGCCATTTCGATAGTTAATGTGGGTCAGCATCAGCACCGCGATCCCACCCGCATCAAGCAGGCGCTCGAGCTGCTCGGGATCGTCCGCAAGAATGAGAGTGCAGCCGTGCATGTGCGCCAGGCTCTCGGCGATGTACAGGTCGGTAGGAAAATTATGCCTTTCCGATAAAATCCCACGCGCACCAGATGCACCGGCAAACGACAGGTCCAGTGCCGCACTCAAGGCTTTGAATACGTTCACTGAGGTGGAATCGGCCACTACCAGTTCGCCGGGCGCGGCCCCGACCAGCCTGGCAATCTTGTCGCCGATCCTTGCGGGCTGATCCGCCCAGCCTGCGGTATTCCAGCTGCTGATCAGGCCGCGCCCCCACTCTTCGCGCACGACTTGCTCTAAGCGGGCGGCGGTTGTGCGCGGCAAGACTCCGAGTGAGTTACCGTCCAGATATATCATGCCGGCGGGTAGGTCGAACAGCTGCCGGCATGGTGCCAGCACATCGTCCTCATCGAGCGCCAGGGCGACGTCGCGTGTTATCGTCATACAGTCCTTTCAGGCTGCGCAGCTTCGGACGAATGCGTACTGATGAGTAGTCCGCACAGCGCCGTCAGCAAGCGGCCTATATCGTTGTCATTGTGGTCGGCGAATGCGGCAAGGCGCAACACGCCTTCCGGACCCGCCCCGATGTAGGTCGAGTACGTGATGAAAATATCCATCTCCATCAGGCTGGCCTGAATGGCCCGCATGCGCGCCGCGTCGCCGTGGGAGAAGGCTGTCACGGGGCTGTCGTTCGACTCGACTGCCAAACCGAGTGCGCGCAGTCCGCGCTTGAGCGCACGGGTGTTGGAGAGAAGACGTGCGCGCAGCGCCGGGTGGGCTTGTACCAGCTGAAGGCTAGCGGCGGTCATCGCCGCGCCTGCAGCGCTACCCAGGGCGGCGCCCCGCGCGGCGGGCGTCTTCCAAAGCCGTTCGATCATGGCGGCGGGGCCCACGGCAATTCCACCGTGCGCAGCGAACGCCTTGGCGGTCGATCCACCCGCGATGACACGGTCACGGGCGATGCCGCAGGCTTCCACGGCGCCGCGCCCGTTCTCGCCCAGGACACCGAAGGAATGCGATTCATCGACGACCAGCCAGCCGTCACGCTGGCTTGCCAAACGTGCGTAGATATCCAGGGGCGCGATCGCTCCGTATGTCGGAAACATACCGTCCGTCGCGATCAGGGGGCGGCCACCGGGTCCCAGCTCGCGTGCCATCAATTGGCTCAGATGGCGGGCATCGCGGTGGGCAAACGTATGGATGGGCAGGCCGGATGTGCGTGCGCCGTCGCGCAGGCTGTAGTGCGCCGCCTCATCGATGAAGAGCGCATCGCACAGTCCGGAGAGCGCGGGCAAGGCAATCAGACCGAACAGATAGCCGGTACCGAAGTACATCGCACCGTCGACCGCGAAGAAGGCCCGTGCAGCGGATTCGGCTTCGAGATTGGGCGACAGGGCAAAGCCGTAGTGGCGGCCCAGCTGCGAATGCACGCCGTAGCGGCGCAGCGCCGACGCACCAGCATCGAGCAGCGAGGCATCGTCGCCCAGCCCCAGGTACGAGGAACCGCCAAAGTTGAGCAGCCGGCGGCCATCGACCGTCATATGCGCGCAACTGGGCGACTCTACCTGGCGCGGCTCTGCATGGTGGACGCCGCGCATCAGGCCAGCTCCGGCAGGGGATCGGCCACGGCCGGGAAGAATTGCATGTCCCTGTGCCGGTAGGGCAGGCGGGCAAAGTCCATCGAGAGCGCCGCACCCGTTTCGATAACATGGCAGTTGGTGGACAGCCTGGAAAACTCGGCATAGTAGTGGTGGCTCGATTTCACGGCGATGACCTGTGCCTCATGCAAGGGAACACCCAGCCCGGTAAAGGCGGTGGGCGACAGTGTTTGCTGCCTGCGGCTCACCAGCACGATATCGACCAGACCGCACCGCACCCAGGCAGCGCGACCGAGCGGATCGATGATGTTGCCAGCCGTCTGAGAATGTCGTTCCGCCAGCGCGCAGACACGCACCTCCAGGGTGAGGGGGGCTCCTGAAACAGGACTTGCCTTGCCGCCGATGCACAGGCTGATGTGCGCATCGACGCCCGCGGCGTGGCAGGCGTCGACGGCTGCCGGATCCCACAGCATGCCGAACGCGCAACGCAGCGTCGGGCGCGCCAACAGTGCGGCCAGCAGCACGGTGTGATCGCAGGGTGCGCCGCCGCCCGGGTTATCCCCGGCATCAGCCAGAATGACGGGAAAAGGTCCGGCCGGCTCGGGGTCCAGTACTTGCTCGATCGTTTCCAGGCGTGGCAGCAAGGCATGACGCGCACGGTAAAGCGACTGCGCCAGTTCGTGGGCCGCTGCTGCCGCCAGCGCGCGGTCGCCGTCGGCAACGACCAGTACCTTGGTGCCGGCGTCGGCCACGTCTCCCCAGGGGAATCCATGAACGTAGCTTGCCGAAAGAATGCCGGGACGCTGCTCCATCTCGGCCAGGCGATCGACGAGCGTACGCATCGGCTGGGCGGTGGTCGGATAGAACCCGACCATCGCGCAGTCGGCCACCGCCATCACGGGGCGGGTCGCACCTGAGGCGGCTTCGCGACAGAGCGCAAACAGTTCCGCTGCGCGCTCTTCGTAGTCAATATGTGGATATTCGCGCATGAGGATGATCGCGTCGGCGCTAGCGGCCATCACCGCGCTCATGTGGCAATGCGGATCGAGTTCGACCCCGATGGTGCAGTCCGGTCCAGCCTGGGCGCGGATGGCAGCAATCAGGTCGCCTTCACAGTCATCCACACCTTGCGCCACCATCGCGCCGTGCAGGAAGAGCAGCACCAAATCGACGGGCATGGCTTGGGCGAGTGCTGCCAGGACGGCGCCCCGCAAGTGCGCATAGGCCGCTGCTTCCACGATGCCAGCGGGTTGGGCGATTGCGTAGACACCCTCATGCACGGTATCGCCGTGCTGCCGCGCCAGGCGCCGCCATTGCTTCAGGATCGGGCCGACGTCGCTCAAGACGTCATCGCGGACGGGGCCGTGCACGATGCCCAGTTCCTCGAAGGAGTGCAGCGTGGTCGGAAAGGCCGAGAAAGTGTTGGTCTCGGTAACCAAGGCGGAAGTGAAGATTTTCATGCGTGTTGATCTTTCATCGAGAGCGCCCGCAGGCGCGACACCAGCGGAACCAAGGCCAGCAGCGCAAGCAGCAGCATGGCCGCTGGCGCGCCTGCGAACAGTGTGGCCAGCCGGCCGACCGTGTCGGCGCCTGGTGTGCCGTGCAGGGGACCGACCCAATCGAGGCCGAGGCCAACCACAATGCCGCCGAGCGACTGCCCCAGTTTTTCCGCTGAAAAAAGGATTCCCAAATACAGGCCCAGGCTTTCTCCCTGACTGGACGACTTGGTTGCTGCTTCCATGGCGAGGGTGGCGACGACCACGGTCAGGGCGCCGCTGGATACGCCGAACAATGCGCCGCCGGCCATCATCGACACATTGGCGCGCGGGCCTGCCGCAAACCAGATCAGACCCAGCAGAGCCATGCCAAGGGCGGCAGCAAGGACCGTGAGCGGGCGCACCCTGCGGGCGATCCACGGCGCGCTGGCGACACCGAGCAGTAGCGCCATAAAAATCGGTGTCAGCAGGACCGATAGGTTCTGCGGACCAGCGCGCAGCAGATGCTGGTTGGCATAGGGCAGCGCCGCAAACAGGGCGGTGGAACTGGCGCCCAGCAAGACTAGGATCAGTACGATGAAGTAGAAGGCGCGGTTGCGCAGGGTGACCCTTAGCGCAGTCCAGAGTGGAGCGGCAAGTTCCGATTCGACCCCGGCCCGTAGCGGGACGCTGCGCACCGAGATCCAGCAGGCGCCGAGCGCGATGAAGCCTGCCAGTGCCAGCACGCACGCCATCCCCAGATAGCCCCCGCTGCCTGCCCAGCCGCTGTGCGAGAAGAGCGCGACAATCTGTGGAGCCAGCAAAGAGATCACCAGTCCCGCCATTGTCTGGCCAAGTGCGCGCGCCGACATCAAGGTGCTGCGACCTGCCAAACTGTCCGAGATGTCGCCCGCGATCGCAGTGTGCGCCACCGAGAACACGGTGAGCATGAGCGACTTGCAGATCAGGAGCAAGCCGATCAGTAAGGCTCGCGCGACCAGGGGCATGCCGCCCAAAGGCACAAAGAGCAGCACGAGCAGCGCGGGCAGCACGACAGCGCTTAATGCGATCAAGGCGGCGCGGCTACCGGCCGCGCGCGCGCGCTGATCGGTATATCTTCCCAGCCACGGGTCGAGCAGCACGTCGGCGATTTTGGGTACCGCCAGCAGCAAGCCGGCGAGCGCCGGCGGCACTTGCGCGAATTCGGTCAGATAGAACAGGAACAGCAGCGGCACCACACCGGAGGCGAGAGTGGATCCGAGAGGTCCTGCGCCGAAGCCGAGCGCTTGCAGGCTCGATGGCGTGGAAGGATTAACCATGGGACCGCGTCTCCGACAGTCGCAGGCGCCGGGTACGCGCCGTGTCGAGCACGAGTTCCCGGCCACCGGAAAGGCGCTCTGCGAGGCGCAAGGTGCCGTGCAGTGGCAGGTGTGGATCGAGGCTGACGATCAGGCAGGCATCTTCGGTGAGCGGCTGGAGCCGGAAGGCATTGCGTCCGTAGAGGCCCGCCACTTTCATGGTGCCACCATCGCTGGCGCCGATCACGATGTCGGCACCCAGCTCGTCGCTGTGCCAGTGACCCAGGAATGGCGCAGCGTGATCGCCAGCTTCGCCTGGCGCTACGCGCTCGCAGCGGAAGCGACGGCCCTGTTCCAGGATGTCGATGGCAGATGCGGAGCCGCTCGCACCCCGGACCGGCTCCACTTCAAGAGCGATCACGGAAAGCAGATTGACCCGCAACTGTCCGTCCTCTGTCTGCGTCATCGGCAGTGGCATGCCGAAGTTCATCAGGTACAGTGAGCCATCACGTTCCTGGATGGCGAAATGCCTGCCATTTTGTGGGCAGTAGTAGTCGCCTCCGAGCGATGTGGACAGGGACGGATCGGCCGGCAGATCACAGGGGGCCAAGGTATCGCCGACCAGTGCGATCAAGAGCTTCTGTGCAATATCGGCGGCGGTCACATCGCTGCGATTGCTCATTACAACAATCTGGATGTCGTGCTCCGGCGCGGCGAGCATCTGGCAGGTCCCGCCGACGACGCCGCCAGCGTGATGAAAAATGGGAATGCCGCGCCAGCTTTCCCTGATCAGTCCGAAGCCATAGGGATTGACGTAGCCGTTCTCCAGGATCGTTGGTGTCATCATCTCGTCGGACATTGCGCGCGGCCATAAGGTCGGTGTGATCAGATGACTCAGCCAGCGCTGCATGTCGTCCAGGGTCGATGCGACGCCCCCCTCGCCGAGAATGATGGATGGGAACAGGCTTTTGGAAAAAGTACCGCCCGGTTGGGCGAGGTGGGTCGCGGCACTGCCGGCAAGCGGCTCAAGGTCGCTTGGCCACAGTGATGTGTCGAACATCGACAGCGGCTCGAACAGACGCTCGCGCAGTGCCCGTGCCAGCGGCATGCCCAGCACGCGCTCGATCACGAGTGACAGCAGGCGATAGCCGCCATTGTTGTAGATAAAATGCTCGCCAGGAGCGAAGTTCTCCTCCCGCTGCCGGCATTGGTAGTCAAACGCGGCCTCGGCCGGCACGATCGCAAGGCCGTTCGACAGGAGCGACAGGTCCAGGTAATCGCGCATACCGCCGGTATGGTTCATGAACTGGCGCAGGGTGCGGTGACCTTGACTGGGCGCCAGTTCAGGCAGCCACCTTGATACCGGCTCGTCGATCGACACTTTTCCTTCGCTGCGCAACAGCAGTACCAGCGCGCAGCAGAAGTGCTTTGTCGTCGATCCGATACGCATTTTGGTCGACGGCGTATTCACGAGTCCCGAATCGAGGCTCGCCAGGCCATACCCGCGGCGCAGCAGCGGCGCGCCGCCGCGTTGGACGCTGGCAACCACGCCAGGTGTCGCGGCGCTGTCGAGCGCGGTTAGTACGTCTTCCAGTTTTTTGACATCGATATTAGTCATTGCATTGGCTTCCACTGTAAAATGAATAAATACTCATTCGTTTAAAATTCTCATGCCCAAACGCGATCCCGATCACATGGCAGCGGTCCGCCAGCAAATTCTCGCCGCCGCGCGCGCGGTTTTCGAACGCAAGGGCTTGTATGAAGCGTCGATGAGCGACGTGAGCAAGGAGGCAGGCCTGTCGGTCGGGTCCCTTTACGTGCACTTCAAATCGAAAGAGGCAATCCTGGTCGCCCTGATCGAAACGGCTGAAGTCAACGGCGCACCGTTCGCCGCCTGCGCCAGCATCGAGGAGCTGCTCGAGCTGGTCGAATCCATTCTCCGTCGGCAGGAAGGGCCCGATACTGCCAATCAGGCAGCGCGTACGGCGCTTGAGGTAGCCGCGATCGCGCGCCGCAGCGCGGAAGTTCAGGCAATCGTGATCAGGAACTACGAACAACTGCGCGGCACCGTGTTCGACGCCGTAGCGCGGGTCGGCGCGGCGGCCGGCGCGGTGGACGGCGCGACGGTTCGTATCGTGGGCGAAAGCCTGCTGTCGCTCCTGATCGCAGCCCAGTCGCAAATGCTGATCGGGGTACCCGCTAGTACCAACGCAAAGATCGAATCGGCCAGGATGCTGGTCAGGATGCTGCATACGGCGCCTGGAAGGAAGAAGCGCTAGCGGGCTGCCCTGCGGACGGAGCGGGCAGATAGGCAGCATGCTCGAAAGCGATGCGCCCGCCCTCGTAGCGGGCGGATGGTGCGCTGTCGCTCGCCATTAGCAACGGCGCGTCGAGATCAACCAGGTCGGCTGTCTGGGCCGCGATGAAGGCCGGCAGCAGTGCAAGTGAGCGTCCGCCCATGCACCCAATCATGACCCGCAGACCATGCTGGCGGGCCTGCTCTGCCAGTGGCAGTGCCGCCGAGAGTCCGCCGCACTTGTCGAGCTTGATATTGGCTACCTGGTAGCGGCGCGCGACCATCTCAAGCTGGTCCGAGGTCTGCAGCGACTCGTCGGCGGCCAGCGGAATAGGCGAGCGGAAGCTGTCAAGTTCTGTGTCGGCCGAAGCGGGCAGGGGCTGCTCGATCAGTTCGACACCGTGCTGCAGCAAGTTACCCATGATGCCGTCAAGGTGAGCCATGGTCCAGCCCTCATTGGCATCGATGGACAGGCGCACGTGCGGGCGCGCGCGCCGGACGGCCGCGACTCGCTCCGCATCTTCAGGGTCACCATCGAGCTTGAGCTTGAGTGCCATCGCCGTGGGGTAGGCGAGCGCCATCGCGCCCATTTGCTGCGCACTGGCCACGCCGAGCGTGACCATGGTAGGCATGGCGTGCAAGTCGTGAAGATGGGCCAGCCGGTAGGTCGGCACCCCACGCTGCGCCGCTTCCAGTTGCCAGAGGATCCAGTCCAAGGCGTTGCGTGCGCCGCCGGCAGCCATCTGCCCGACACGGCGCCATGCGCCGGCAAGGTCATCGGGCAGGTCCGCCATGCAGGCTTGCACTTCCTGCTGCATGCGCTCACCTGACTCGCCACGGTAAAACACGCCAGCCGCTTCGGCTTGCGCCATATGGCCGCGGTGGTGGGCATTGATACGTAACACCTGCTGGCCGGCCAGAGTGCGCCCGGCGATTGAAAGTGGCTGTTTAAATTTGATTTCTTCGACAAAGGTGGACACGAGCATGAGAGGTCCTCGGCTTAGAAAAAGGCGTAGTTGAACTGGATGCCCAGCGTGCGCGGCGCAACAATATTGACCCGGGCAGGAGCGCCAAGCGCACTCAGTGTGGTGTCGGCTGAACTTTGTCCCCGGCGATCAAGCAGGTTGCGAAGGTAGAACCCGATACTTGCCTTACCTAATTCCACGCCGCCACGCAGGTCGACCGTCGAGTAGGCCGGCATGCGGTACAGCGGATTGGCCGGTGGTTTGGCGAAGGCGTTGAAGCGCTCGCCGGTGTGGCGTAGCGTTGCACCGACGTACGCCTGCTTGCCATGCACTGAAAAATCACGGTCTAGCTGCAATGCCGCCGAGACGCGCGCGGTATCCGGCAGGCGCTCGCCGGCCACGCCGCCGAGATGAACGTTGTCGTCGACCAGCTTGGCATCGATCAGACTCAGTGCCGCAGCGACGCGCAAACCATCCATGGGACGGCCGCGCAAGGTCGCTTCGAGCCCGCGCGAGCGCGCGCGGCCGGCATTGCCAATGCCCGAGAAACCGGCACTGGTCGTGAAGACCTGCATGTCTTTCCAGTCGATCTGGTACAGCGCCAGTTCTCCGGCGAGGCGGCCTGCCACGATGTCGCCTTTCCAGCCCGCTTCGTAACTCCACAGCGTATCGGATTGGAAGGACGGGTTGTTCAAGGGCTGGCCGGTAAGGGGGTTGCGGATGACTGGGAGCGGACCGCCTGGCCGATAGCCGCTCGCCGCCCGCAGGTACAGCGCCTGGCGTGCGGCAGGGCGCCAGCGCGCGGTCAGCATCCAGGTCGTTACGCTTTCTGAGGAACTGGCATCTGGCTGTGGCGCCGGGGCAAACAATCCCGCAAAGCGCTGGTCCAGGTGCTGTCTATTCTGGCTGCGCCGCACGCCGACAGAAAGGTCGCTGCGCTCGTTCAGGAAATAGGTTCCCGTACCGAAGACCGCCGCTTCGCGAAAGGTGGAAGGGAACTGCGCATCTGCCAGCAGCGGCTGCACTGGCACGAAGCTGGAATTGAGCGGCTGCAGGTGTTGCGACTTGAACCCGGATTCATCGGTGTAAAAGGCACCGGCCAGCCACTCGAACTGCCTACTGCGCGCGGATGTCAATCTCACTTCCTGGGTGAGTTTGCGGTTGTAGAAGCGGTAGTCCAGGGCATATCCTGGCGCCACTATGCCGGCCTGGGCCAGGTAGGGCACGTACAGCGCCGAGGGATCGGCGCGGCCGTCGTTAATGGATCGCTGCCAGCCGGTGATCGCATCGATGGTGGCCCACTTCAAGTCGGCCTTGATGGCCAGCGACACCAGATCGTTGCGTACCTCGACCGGCTCGCTCACGAACAAGCGCTTGGTGTGTGGCCCGTCGACCGGCTGGCCTGTGGCGATGTCGATGTCCTCGGTCGAAGAGCCGTCGCGATGCTGCTTCTGACTCAATGCAGTCAGGCGCACGGACAGGTCTGGATGCGGAGTCAGCAGAAAGGCCACGCGCGCACCCTTGGTGCCAAGGCCATCGACCGGGTCGACGCCATGGTTGCGGTCACGCACAAACCCGCCTTCGTTACGCCGATACAAGGTGGCACGCACGGCCAACACCCCTTCCTGGAGCGGCGCATTCATGACGCCGCGCGCGACATGACTCAGTTTCCCATCCTTCGTGTTGGACAGTTCGGCGCTGACATTGGCGACGCGCTCTTTCGTATCCGGTTCGACGGCGACGTATTTGATCAGGCCACCCATTGCGCCGGCCCCGTATAAAGTACCCTGGGGGCCGCGCAAGACCTCGGCCGCGGCCAGGTCGAACAGGCCCAGATCCAGCGCACTTGAGCCGCCGCCTGCATAACCGGAACTCGATCCAAACGGCACGTCGTCGATGTACATGCTGACGGTCGCTCCTACTTGGGAGCCCGTACTGATGCCGCGCATGGTGACCTGGCTCTGTCCAGTGCCGCTGCCGGCCTCATTGTAGTTCACACCTGGCAGCAAGGCCGCCAGATCGGACAGGGATTGGTAGCCTGCGCGTTCCAGCGCTTCTCCACGCACGACGTCTGCGGACAGAGGCACTTCGCGCGCTGGCTCGCGCCGACGTTGGGCCGTGACCACGACAGTCTCTATCGGTTCCACCTCGCTGGTTGCAGCGACGCGGTCTGGTGTGACCTGCTGCGCCGTGGCCGCAAGCGACATGCTGCCCAGCGCCGCAGCGATGGCCAATTGTAGCGGGCGACCCTTGAACGCCGAAGCGCCACTTAACTCATTTCTAGGCATATCTTGTCTCCATGATGAATGATCGTTCATTTTTTTTGTTGATTATGAATCGGTATTTCGCTTTGCGCAAGAACATTGTTGAGACAGTCGATTGCTTCGGTACTGGGCACGTGGCGTGCCAGTGCTAACAAGCCTGTTAAGGATGGTTGATGCCCTGACCCGCGCATGCGAAGTTGGATCGCTTTGTGAGTTCATGATGCGCAGCGTCGGCAGACGGCCACATGGATGTGGTCAAAGAACGCGGCTACTTCGCGAACAGCGTCGCCACCTCGTGCGCTGGTGATATTTCTGTTATGAAGTGGTCGTTCGATGAAATACCAGAACGGGTGCTTCGACCACGGCCTATTACCAGCATTGTTTGCGGCAGGATATCTTTTGCGAGGGGGGGCTGAGAGGGGGCTGAGACGTGTTCAAAATTTTTCTCATAGGGAGATGCGACGGCCACCGTCTCCGCAGATTCAGAAAAAGGGTTCCGGGAGGGAACCTTTTTTGCCTGTTGGCAGAGCAAATAACCATGTCTCATCAATGGGGAGCGCCTTATCCGAGGCCGGCCCCACTGCGCGCGATGCTATGCTCATTTAACAAGGGGCGCTGCACTATCCCCCAAGAGCTGCTACTTTGCAGTTTTTCCGCGTAAAAAATCATAGACTATCAACATGGGAACAAATGAAAACGCCAAAAGAGCTTGTTGAAGCCTTCATCAAGGACCATTTCGCATGGAATGCCAGCGCGCATGCATTGGCCGAACAGGAAGCCGACAACAGTGGCGACGCGATGGACGAAGCCAACCGGATGTACACCGAATCGATCATCAAGGTTTACTGCAGAGACGGCTTTTCTGGCGAGGCGATCTCGTTCGGTAGCGATGCTTTGCACGAGCCTGGCAAAGAGATCATCATCTCGGAAGAGATCAGCGAGAATCAGGCAACTATCAAGACGCAGCACACGAGCGACTGGGGTTTTGTGTCGGACTTCAAATATCTATTGATCAGGATCGAAGGGGAATGGTTGCTGGAATCGGTCGATTATATTGACGCTGAAGGAGCGTACCCTTCGCTCTAACACGGAAAGCTAGTTAATGAAATGTGCCCCCATATCTATATCGCTCGACTGCAGATGCTTTCGTGATTCAACGTATAACCGATATCGAACATGCCCCGAAGGCGCCCTGCACCGTGGTGGCCCCACCTCAGGGCGGCTTACCCAATGAAATCGCTTATCACGCGGATGCTCAATGTCTCACTGTTCACAGTCTGCTCGCTGTTTGTAGCCACGGCGGCCGCTGCGCCGGGCGAGACGATATGCAGTGATCACCCGGAGCTGCTGGCCAGGCGCCAAGGGGTCTATGTCAGCAACAAGTTGATAGCGACCGTACGCAAGACCCGCCGTTGGGATCTGGGTCGTCCCGACGAAGGTCACGTTTCGGAACTGCGCATCTCGCCATCTGGCGAAGTGACGCTGTCGTTCGCCTGGCATGAGGCGGCCAATCTTGGGCGCGAGTTTGCACATGGCTGTTTGGTTTTCAAGGGGAATCAAGTCCGACTCCAGCACAGAGAGTATGGCCCGTCAGTGTTCGAGCGACTGGGTAGCGCTTCGACCCAAGCCGGCGAGAATGCACTGTATTTCAAACAGCTGTTCAAAGGCTGTTTCGTCGACCAGGGCGGCAAACGCTGGTGCTTCGGAAGCACGACTGTGGAAATTGCCGGCGTGGTGCGCCAAGCCACGCTCAAGCTGGACCAGTCCGAACTACCTGCGCGCGGATCCATACTGCAAGTGACGGGGGAACCCGACTTCTGGCTGTTTATGCCGCGTGGCCAAGGCTGGTCTGTTTACCAAACGACGTGGGCCTCTTCGGAGAAATATGTCGAGCCGACATGGGCGCAACCTTGGACGGTACTGCTTCCGGCCAAGTGAGCGCGTCCCGGAGGCGGAAATTTTTAGTGTGAGTTCCCTTGGACGGAGCGAACATCGCATTCTGGCGTGGCCGAGGTGAATATGAACCAAGCAGTGGCACGCGATATACACCCTTGCTCAGGATGTATGTTCACGCCCTTGCTCAGACAAGAACCTGGTGCAGACCTTGACGAGCGATCTTGGTCAATGAAGATCAATCCCCAGGATTATCGGCGGCTCGGCGAACTGGTTCATCGCGCTTGTCAGTGCACACGAATGGTCAAAGCAAGCGGACCTGCCTGTTGCACATTGTTTTCCAATTTATCGTGCCGCTCAGAAGATAAGCAAGGCACGCCCTGCAAACCACACTAGGAACGTCATGCGAATTACGCGATTTCTCATCACTGCTGCATTAGCAGTCCAATGCATTGCACCAACAGCGGTCAAGGCGCAAAAGATAGCCGATGACGCCGCCTGGAAAGCCAATGCCCAGGCGCGCGAAACCTATTTCGAGAAACAGATCGGCAAGCCGCCCAAAGATATCTTGAAAATGATGAACATGACTGGTGTCTGGCCAGGCGGCGGCCTTTACGTGATTCCGGCCACCAGGCTGGGCAAGGATCTGGCGGCCTATACGACCTTTGGTTTGTCGAACGTGGATATGCCCGCCACGGTACAAATGTCTTCCTATCAGTCCAGCAGCGATGGAAACCGCGCGACCGGGGCGACAGCGACCTTGCAGAAAAAGACGCCCGCGCCGCAGCGGCCGGGAGCGGCAGGTTATGGCTACGAGATCATAGTCCTGGCGGCCAAAGATCAGGAGTGGCCCCTGGCGATCCTGCAATGGGCGGTGCAGGCCGAGATCATCAATGACGTGGGCATGTTGAATCGCGTTGAAAAATACGACGGGTTGACGATCGAGAAGATCGACGTCGGAGGCGGGCGATCAGTCAACCTGCTCTTCGCCAAGGCGGTAGAGCCGCTGCCTAAGGGAACGGCGTTGCCCGGCGGCAGCATGACGCTGTTGGTGGCCACGGCGATCACCGACGAGGAGATGGGCTGGTCGCGCCAGCATGGCCGCGGTGCATTGCTCAGCAAGTTGATGGAAGCAGGAGTCGGCCAGGTCAGCAAGCTGGATCGGGCAAGCGTCGTTCGCTGAGGCGCTGTGGGAGGAGGGGGGCGCAGTGGCGCAGTGCATGCGGCTGAGATACGATGCCGGTAAAATTGATGGAGGGCGAATGCCCTGACCCGCGCCGCGCGGACCAGCGGACTACCTACAGATTGCGAAGATGCGCCTACTTATTGCTTTGATTTTCCCCTGGCTGACCTTTTTCACCATCGGACGTCCGATCGCCGGTGTGATTTGCCTGATTCTGCAAATAACCTTAATCGGCTGGTTGCCTGCGGCGATCTGGGCGGTGTACGCGCTGAGCCAGTACAGCACCGATAAAAAGATCGAACAGGCCCTCAGGCAGCGCAACTGAGTCACGCAAGCCGCCCGCCTGTGCAATTCGCCGGCACGCGGGATAAGTGCGGATGTGCCGGCCGCCAGGCGTCGTTCCTTCCCCTGGCGATGTATTACTCGAGCCGCAAGCTGCTGCCGGCCCAGGGGAGGGGCGTTGTCAGCTGCGGCGTCGGCCACGTCGTCGATGAGGTCCGGCAGCGCGCCGGTGCCGAGCCTCTCCGGTGAGAAATAATACGGTCGAGCATGTAAAATGCATAGGCGGTTTTTGCCGGCAAGACGCTCCGGCCGCCGCTGCATTGCTTCCCTGACGAAAAGCCGGCTACCAGACAGCATGACCACGACCGCTGACGACAAGGCCACACCCGACCATGCGCGCGCTGTGGATGGAAAGGAAGGCGCAATGACGCCCAATCCGGCCGCCATCCTGGTGTTTGGCCGGTTTCGCCTGCACGCCGACCCCTTGCGGCTGTGCTGCGGGGACGAGGAGTTGCGCCTCGGCGGCCGCGCCCTCGATCTGCTGTCTGCCCTTGTCAGCCGGCCCGGCGAGGTTCTCAGCCGCAGCGAGCTCGAAGCGAAGGTCTGGCCGCACAGCGTGGTGGAGGACAGCAGCCTGCGCGTGCATATTGCCGCCTTGCGCCGGGCCCTTGGCGACGGCATCGATGGAGCGCACTACATCGCCAACGTGCCGGGGCGCGGATACCGTTTCGTGGCCGCCGTTGCAAGCGTGGCGCCGGAAAGTGGCCCTTCCGTGCCATCGGCACCCACCCTGCAGGTACTTGATAATCTTCCCACCCGGCTCACGCGCCTGATTGGGCGTGAAGCGGTTGTGGACAGCCTCGCGGCCGAACTGGCGCGGTGCCGCCTGGTCAGCATCGTCGGCCACGGCGGCATCGGCAAGACCTCGCTGGCGCTGGCGCTGGCGGCCCGGGTCCGCCACGCTTATGTCGACGGCGTGTGCTTCGTCGACCTGGCGCCCCTCACCGCGCCTGGCCATGTGATCGAAACCGTCGCCGCTGCGCTCGGTCTTCCGCTGCCATCGGAAACCCATATCGCCGAACTGGAAAACTGGCTGCGCCCGCGCCGCCTGCTGCTGGTGCTGGATAATTGCGAACATGTACTCGACGCGGTGGCGGGCCTGGCCGAACGTGTGCTGCGCCGCGCCCCCGCCCTGGTACTGCTGGCGACGTCGCGCGAGCCACTCGATGCCGAAGGCGAGTGCGTGCACCGTCTGCAGCCGCTGGCGACCCCGCCCGCCGAGGCGCCCATCGACACCACCGATGCCCTGGGCTTTCCGGCGGTCGAGCTGCTGGCCGAGCGCGCCGTGGCCAGCCTCGATACCTTCGTCCTGGACGGCGGCAATGTGCACCTGGCGGCCGACCTGTGCCGCCGCCTCGACGGCGTGCCGCTGGCGATCGAGTTTGCCGCATCGCGCGTTGGCCTGCTCGGTTTGCAGGGCGTGCATGCGCAGCTGGACGACCGCCTGCGCCTGCTCGGCAGCGGCAGGCGCACGGCCCTGCCGCGCCACCGCACCCTGCGTGCTTTGCTGGACTGGAGCTATCAGCTGCTGTCGCCCCAGCAGCAGGAAGTGTTGCGCCGCTGCGGCGTGTTCAAGGCGGGCTTTTCGCTGGAGGCGGCCGCCGCGGTGCTTGCCGATGCGTCGCTGCCCGATGCCGCGGTGCGCGATTGCCTGCTGGACCTGGTGGCCAAGTCGCTGGTGCGCGCCGAACTGGCGCAGACACCGCCCAGTTACAGCCTGCTTGAAATCACGCGCGCCTATGCCCTCGAACAGCTTGGCAGCGACCCGCAGCGGCCGGCGGTATTGCGGCGCCACGCGGTCTACATGCTGGCGCTGGTGGAACGCTGGCGGGCGCAGTGGGATACGGCCGCGCTGCAGCACTGGTTTTACAGCTTCGCGCCGCATATCGGCAATCTGCGGGCGGCGCTCGACTGGTGTTTCGGCGGCGCGGGCGACAGGGCGGTCGGCATCGAGCTGCTGGCGGCCATCGTGCAGCCGATGACGGTTTTTCTGGGGCAGACCGAATTTCGCCTGCGCGCCCGCCAGGCCCTCGATGCCATCGACGACGGCGTGCCGGCCACGCCGGTGTACGCCATGCGCATCCGCTGCATGTTCCAGCACCTGACGCTGGGCGGCTGCGCGGACGATCCGCCGGCCTTCATGCTGGCGATGGCGGCGCAGGAGGACGACCTGCCGCTTCAGCTCGAAGCCCTGTATCACTTGCATGCCTACAGTTTCGGCGGCGGCAATTACCGCGCCGCGCTCGGCTTTTCTGGCCGGGTCGAACAGCGTGCGCCCGGCAACGAGCGCGCCGATGTCCTGCATGCGCGGCGCCAGCATGCGATGTCGCTGCACTTCATGGGCGCACATGACCAGGCCGCCGACTACGCCGCCTCGGTGATCTGCGCGACCGACGAACCGTCGCCATTGCGCCTGGCCGCCTGGCTGACGCGGCGCCAGTCCATGCAGATCGTCCAGGCGCGCATCCTGTGGATGCAGGGGCAGGGCGGGCGCGCCAGCGCGCTGGCGGCCGAGTGCGTGCGCAGCGGCCAGCAGGCGCGTTTTCCCGCCGCGCTGTCGCAGGGTATCTGCCTGGCGGCCCTGCCCATCGCCCTGTGGCAGGGCGACCATGCCCTGGCGCTGCAGCTGCTGGACGTGCTGGAAGCCCATCTGGCCCACGCGCCACAGCCTTATTGGGCATCCTGGGCAGCCCAGTATGGCCGCCTGCTGCACGCGCCCGGCGCGCCGGCGCGCGCGCTGGCCAGTTTTCTTGGCCCGCCCGACGCCAAGCAGCTCGACCACCTGGTGACCTTCGGCGCGTGGGAATACCATGCGCAGGGTCAGGCGCGCTGGGGCGAGGGTCTGGTCGGCTGGAGCGGCCCCGAACTGCTGCGCATCCAGGGCGAGAAATTGCTTCAAGGCAAAGGTGCGGCTGAGCAGGCGCAGGCCAGTGCCGCCTTCAGCGAAGCGCTCGCGCTGGCTGAACGCCAGCAAGCCCCGGCCTGGGGACTGCGCGCGGCGAACAGCCTGGCCCGTCTGCGGCTGGCGCAGGGGCGGACGGCCGACGCGCGCGCTGTGCTGGCGCCGTGGCTGGCGCGGCTGGACGCGATGGGTGCAGGCCGCGATGCGCAGGAGGCCCGGGCACTGGCCGCGCGCGCCTGATTCACACCTTTTCACACCATCGCGGCGGCGCCGCCGTCTACCATGTCGCCATGACAACCGGTGACACAGGCGGCCCTCAGCATGCAAAACACGCCACTTCCGACTGGACCCGCGCAGGCCGATCCCGGCGTGCTGATGTTCGGACCCTTCGCGCTGCACCGCGCAAGCCAGCAGCTGCTCAAGGGCGGCCAGGCGGTGCGCATCGGCAGTCGCGCGTTTACGCTGCTGGTCGACCTGGTCGAAAGTGCCGGGCAGCTGCGTACCCGGGAGCAGCTCGAGGCGCGTGTGTGGCCGCGTTCGATCGTCGAGGAAACCAGCCTGCGCGTACACATGTCGGCCTTGCGCAAGGCGCTGGGCGACGGGCGTGACGGCGCGCGCTATATCGCCAACATTCCGGGTGCGGGCTATCGCTTTGTCGGCACCGTGACGCGCCTGTGCGCGGTCCAGGGCGCGCCCTGGACGGCGCCTGCCCGGCACCAGCTGATTGGCCGCGAAGCGGAACTGCACTGGCTGCAGGAGCAGTGTCCGCGCACGCGCCTGCTATCGATCGTCGGGCCGGGCGGGATCGGCAAGACCGCGCTGGCCCAGGCCGCTGCCGAACTGCTCAAGGACTGTTTCGCTGGCCGGGTGCTGTTCGCCGACCTGGCCGCCGTGACGGACACCGCCGGCCTGATCGAGACCGTCGCCGAGGCGGCCGCCGTGAGCCTGCCGGGCGCCGGGCGCATGGCCGCCCTGTGCGCCGGCTTGGGAAGTGGCCCGCTGCTGCTGGTGCTCGACAATTGCGACCGGGTCATCGATGGCGCGGCCGCGCTGGCATCCGGTCTGCTGCAGCACAACGCCGCGGTCCATCTGCTTGCCACCAGCCGCGAGCCGCTCGATGTACAGGGCGAAAAGGTGCACTGGCTGGACGTTCTCCCCACGCCGGAGCACGTGCCGGCCGAGCCGCGCGAGGCCCTTTCCTACGCGGCGATCGCCTTGTTTGCCCAGCGTGCCAGGGCCAGGGATGACGGTTTTATCCTCGACCATGCCAATGTCGGCGATGTGTGCCGCCTTTGCCGCTACCTTGACGGTATCCCGCTGGCCATCGAGCTGGCCGCCGCGCGCGTCGAGGCGCTGGGTGCCGCCGGGCTGGCCGGCAGTCTCGGCGACCTGCTTGGCCTGCTGACGCGGGCGCGCCGCACCGCGCTGCCGCGCCATCGCACAATGGAAGCGACGCTGGCATGGAGCTATGACCTGTTGAGCGAGGAAGAGCGCCTGGTCCTGTGCCGCAGCGCGATCTTCCAGGCCGGGTTCAGCCTGGAGGCCGCGCTTGCGGTATGCACCTGCGACCGCATCGGCGGCGACCGGGCCGCCCGCTGCATCGAGGCGCTTGCCGCCAAGTCGCTGCTGGCGCGCCGCTTCGAGGGCAGTACCGCGATGTACCGGCAACTGGTACTGACGCGCAGCTACGCGCTCGGCAAGCTCGATCCGGCGCAGCGGGCAGGCCTGGACAAAGTGCACGCGCGTCATGTGTCGGCGCTGCTCGCGCGCAGCCCTGCCGCCGTGGCCGCCAGGTCGGCACCTCCCTGGGTCGGGGCCCATGGCTATGCGTTCGACGATGTGCGCGCGGCGCTCGACTGGGCTTTCGGCGATCAGGGCGAGCCGGCCCTGGGCGTGGCCATGACCCCCAACCTGATCCACACGCTGCGCTTTCTGGGCATGCCCGACAACTTTCGCAGCCGCGTGCTGCAGGCCCTCGATGAGCGCCGCGCTGCGCGTCCCGGGGCCCGGGCCGCGCTCTCGGAGTATGCGGGGCTCGCCATCCTGGGCGCGTACAGCCATACCGACGAAGATCTTCTGAGGGAACTCGTCGCGCGTCTCTGGGCGCTGCTGGCACAGGTCGACGCACCGGCCCTGCGCATGCAGGCGCTCATGGCGATGGGCGCCGCTACCTATGGCATGGGTGAATACGGCAGCATGCTCGACATCGTACGCGCGATGCGGCAGGTAGCGGCGCGGGACCAGAATGCCGCCTACCAGGTGATGGCCGACCGGCTCGAGGGAAGTGCGCGCCACTTTCGCGGCGAGTACGAGGCCGCGCGCGCCTTGTGCCTGCGCGTGCTGCGGCCGGAAGCTGAAGCCGGCCCGGCGGAGGTCTCCTCTCCAACGCCGAGTGCCCTGGTCGGGCGCTGGAACCTGGCCCGCATCGCCTGGATCCGCGGCCAACCCGAACTGGCGGCGCAAGTGGCCCATGAAGCATTGGCGCAGGCTGAACAGCTTCATCTCGTCACCCACTGCCAGACGCTCGCGATCGTGGCCTTGCCGGTGGCGATCTGGCGCGGCGACCAGGCGCACGCGGTCCAGCTGGCCGCGCGTCTTGGCGAGCTCGCCGCTGCCTGCCGCAGCAGTTACTGGGACGGCTGGGCCCGCGCTTACGCTGCAGCCCTTGCCGGCCGGGCGCGGGAGCAGGGGCCTTCCTTGCCGCCGGCCCTGGCTCCCATCGTGCACGACACCCTGGCCACCCTGGGCGGCGGCCAGCTCGGCGCGGCGACGCTGGCGCGTGCGCAGGCCGGCGCGGCAGGGTGGTGCGCGCCGGAGGTGCTGCGGGTGCATGGCGAACGGCTGCTCGCGGATGGCGCGGGGCGCGCGCAGGTCGCTGCCCTGTTTCTCCACGCCCTCGATCTGGCGCGCGCCCAGGATGCGCCAGGCTGGGAGCTGCGCATCGCGTGCAGCCTGTTCTCGTGCTGGCACGGCGGCGCGCGCGCGGACGAGGCGCGCCGCCTGCTGGCCGCTGTGCTGGCGCGCTTCACGGAAGGACGCGACACCCTGGACTGCCGCCGGGCGGCGGCCCTGCTCGCGTGCGGCCCGCGAGGGGACCTGCCATGACGCCCGCACCCAAGGCCGCCCCGCTACTGGGCCGCGCCGAGGAACTGGGCAGGGCAGCCGAGCTGCTGCAGTCGCATCGCTTCGTCACCATCGCCGGCCCCGGCGGCATGGGCAAGACCACGCTGGCGCGTGCGGTCGTGGCGCAGTGCGCCGGGCTCTATCCCGACGGTGTCCACTTCATCGATCTGGCGGTGCTGGCGCAGGGACGCGCGCTGGACGGCGTTCTGGGCGCGGCGCTGGGGATTGCGCACCTGAGCCTCGAGAGCCCATCGCAGCTGGCCGCATGCCTGCGCGGGCAGCGTCTGCTGATCGTCTTCGATTGCTGCGAACACCATACCGCTGTCGCGGCCCGGGCCTGCGAAGTGCTGCTGCAGTCAGCGCCCGGTATCGATGTGCTGTGCACCAGCCGCGAGCCGCTGCTGGCGCATAGCGAACGCATCCTGCGGCTCGGCCCCATGGGCATCCCCGAGCTTGACCAGGCGCTGGACGTCGCGGCGGCGCTGGGTTTTCCCGCCGTCGCCCTGTTCGTGGCGCGCGCCGCCAGCGACAATCTGGCCGGATTTGCGCCGGATGCCGATCAGGCCAGGCAGGTGTGCGAGATTTGCCGTTCGGTGGACGGGGTGCCGCTGGCGATCGAACTGGCGGCCGCGCTGGTGCGTCCGCTCGGCCTGCACGAACTGGCGCGCCAGACCTCGCGCTGGCTGCTGGCGCCGGCAGGCGCATCGCAGCCCCCGGACGGGCGCCACCGCACGCTGTCGGGCATGCTCAACTGGAGCTACGACGCCCTGGTCCCGCACGAACAAGGGGTGCTGCGCCGCCTGTCCGTGTTTCGCGGCCATTTCACCCTGGAGGGCGCCGCCGCAGTGGCGTCCTGCCCTGGACTTGGTGCGGAGGGCGTGATCGACACGGTCATCGAGCTGGCCGGCAAGTCGCTGGTCAGCATGAGCGACAGTGGCGGCGATCCGCGCGCGCGCCTGCTCGACCTCACCCGCGACTATGCCCATGACAAGCTGGCCTCCAACGGCGAACTGAACGCGCTGCAGGAGCGCCATGCGCGCTGGCTGTGCACCCTGATGGAGCAGCTCGAACGCGACTGGATGGCGCTGGATCGTGGCGCCTGGATGGACCGCTACGCGCCCTGGGTCGACGATGTGCTGGCCGCCATCGACTGGGCACTCGGGCCGGGGCGCGAACCGGTACTCGGGGCGCAACTCGCCGGCATCGGCTTTTCGCTGGGCGACCAGATCGGTGTGGCAGGCGATTTTCATGAGCGCGTCCAGCGTGCGCTGGCCGCGCTCGGATCGCTCGATGACGTGCCCACGCATGTTTATCTGCGCCTGAACATTGTCAGTGCACATGGACCGGGCATTCCCGCCCTCGGCCTGTTCGAACTGCTGGTCAATGCCGAGTGGGTGATGCGGCTGGCCCGGCAAGCTGCGTCACCCATGCTGCAAGGCGCCTCGCTGCTCGCCATCTGGGGCTATCCCTACGTGCGCGGCGACTATCCGGCTTCGCTGGCCGGCGCCGGGCGTATTGCACGCGCCGCCAGTGCGGGGGCCGATCCCTACCTGACGCTGATGGGACAGCGGACCATGGCGCAGTCGCTGCATTTCATGGGCCGGCATGCCGAGGCCCACCACTGCGCCACGCTGGCGCTGGCCGGCAGCGAGCTGCGCATCCCGCTGGCCTACCAGCCCTCGCCGGTGCAGGTCGGCACGTCGGTGCGCATCATCCTGGCGCGCCTGCTGTGGATGCAAGGCGCCGCCGACCGGGCGCTGGCGATGAGCGAAGAGGCGCTGGCGGTGGCCCGCAGCGATCGCCCGGCGGCACTGTGCCAGGTACTGGCCATGGCGGCCATCCCGGTGGCGATCTGGCGCGGCGAAACGGGGCGCGCCCGCGTGCTGGTCCAGCGCCTGCGCGAGCGCAGCCAGACCCACGGACTGGTGTATTGGACAGGATGGGCGGCGCATGTCGAACATGCCCTGGCGGTACTCGAAGCCGGCGCCGGCGCGACCGGCCCGGCCAGCGCCGCTGCCGCTGCTGCTGCCGATCGTCCTGCCGATGCTGCGGGATTTTTCGCCAAATGCACGGACCACATGGTGACGTTTTCCAGCAAGCTGTTGACCGACGCGGCTGTCAGGCGCTGCGATGCCGGTGTGGTCGGCTGGTGCCTGCCCGAACTGCTGCGCGCGCGCGCCGCGCATCTGCTGGAATCCGAAACGCTGGACGCGCAAGGCGAGGCCGCCGCCTTGCTGCGCCGCTCACTGGCCGTGGCGCAGGCCCAGGGAGCGCTGGCCTGGTCGCTGCGCAGCGCCACCAGCCTCGCCGCGCTGTACCGGCGCCAGGGCGCCGTGGCGCAGGCGCGCGCAGCGCTGGCCCCGATCCTGGCGCGCTTCGATGAGGGCGGCGGCACGGCCGACCTGTGTGCGGCGCGCGCACTGCTGGCGGCGATCGCCTGACCGATACCGGCCAGGCGTCCCGCTTCAACCCGGACCCCATAAAAACAACACGATATGCGATGAGCGCCCACGATTCCCTTACCCTGACCCCTGCGGCAGCCGCCATCGAAGCTGCCGCGCTATTCGCCTTCGGCCCGTTTCAGCTGCATACCGAGCCGTTGCGCCTGTGCCGGCAGGAAGAAGAGGTCCGCCTGGGCGGGCGCGCCCTCGACCTGTTGATGGCGCTGGTGGCGCGGCCAGGGGAAATACTCAGCCGCAGCGAGCTCGAAGCCCAGGTCTGGCCTTACAGCGTGGTCGAGGACAGCAGCCTGCGCGTGCACGTGGCCGCCCTGCGCCGCGCCCTTGGCGACGGCGTCGACGGCGCGCGCTATATCGCCAATGTGCCGGGACGGGGCTACAGCTTCGTGGCGCCGGTGTCGCGCGCACGGGCCGGACCCACGGCGGCGCGGGCGCCTGCGCTGGCGGCGGCGCCGGCGCGCGACCTGGTCAACAACCTGCCCACCAGTCTGACGCGCCTGATCGGACGCGATGCCATTATCGCGACCCTGGCGGCGGAGCTGGCGCAGCGGCGCCTGGTCAGTATCGTCGGTCATGGGGGCATCGGCAAGACCTCGCTGGCCCTGGTCGTGGCAGCGCAGGTGCGGCAGCACTTTCCTGACGGCGTCTGCCTGGTCGATCTGGCGCCGCTGACCGCCCCCAACCACGTCATCGAGACGGTCGCCTCGGCGCTCGGCCTGCCCATGACCTCCGACTCGCATGTCAGCGAGCTGGAAAAATGGCTGCGCCCGCGCCGTGTACTGCTGGTCATGGACAACTGCGAACATCTGCTCGATCCCGTGGCGGCGCTGGTCGAACGCATGCTCAGGAGCGCCGCGGGCCTGGTGGTGCTGGCCACCTCGCGCGAGCCGCTCGATGCCGAAGGCGAATGGGTGCACCGGCTACGGCCGCTCGAAGCACCTCCCGACGGTCCGCCCATCGACACTGCCGGCGCGCTCGGATTTTCGGCGGTGGCGCTGCTGGCCGAACGCGCCGCCGCCAGCCTGGACAGTTTCAGCATCGACGCCGGCAATGTCCACCTTGCCGCCGCACTGTGCCGGCGCCTGGACGGCGTCCCTCTGGCGATCGAGTTCGCCGCCTCGCGCATCGGCCTGCTGGGTTTGCAAGGGGTCTGCATCCAGCTCGATGACCGCCTGCGCCTGCTCGGCAGCGGCAGGCGTACGGCCCTGCCGCGCCACCGAACCTTGCGGGCCCTGCTGGACTGGAGCTACCACCTGCTGTCGCCGACGCAGCAGGAGGTGCTGCGCCGTTGCGGGGCGTTCAAGGCGGGGTTTTCGCTGGAGGCGGCGAATGCCGTGATCGCGGACGATATCTTGCCGGCCGTGGTGGTGCGCGACTGCCTGCTCGACCTGGTCGCCAAGTCGCTGGTGCGGGTCGAGCTGGCGCACACGCCCCCGAGTTACAGCCTGCTGGAGATCACGCGCGCCTACGCGCTCGAGCAGCTCGGCGGCGACCCGCAGCGGCAGGAGGTGTTTCGGCGCCACGCGCAATTCATGGTCGTCGTGGTCAAGCGCGGCGCCTCCGAGTGGTCCGAGTCGATGCCGCAGCAGTGGTTTCTGTCCTATGCTTCGCACCTGGGTAATTTTCGCGCAGCCCTGGACTGGTGTTTCGGTCCCGATGGCGATCCCGCCATCGGTATCGCCTTGCTGGCGATCGACTTTCATCCCATGACGCTGTTTCTCGGTGAAAGCGAATACCTGATGCGCGCGCGCCAGGCGCTCGATGCGATCGAGGCCGGCGTGCCTGCCAGTCCGATTCACGAAATGCGCATTTTCGGCGTGTTCCGCTATCTGTCGTCGCCCGACGCCGCCGAACCGGCGCCGCGCCGCCTGATCGCCGCGGCCGCGCAGGAAGACGACCCGCATCAGCAGCTCGAAGCGCTGTACCAGCTTCATGCCCATCATTTCGGCGGCGGCGACTATCATCTGTGCGAGCGTGCCTCGCGCCGCAGCGTCGAGGTTGCGCAGCGCTGCGGTCCGGCGGAGATGCTGCACGCGCGCCGCCTGCGCGCGCTGGCGACCCACTACAACGGAGAACACATCCTGGCGGCCCAATACGCCTCGTCGCTGCTGTATCACGACGAGGAGCAGGTGCCGCTGCGGCTGGGCGGCTGGCTGTCGCGGCGCCTCTCGATGCAGATCCTGATGGCGCGCGTCTTCTGGATCCAGGGGCAGGGCGCGCGCGCCATGGCGCTCTCCGGCGAGTGCGTGCGCAACGCCCAGGAAGCGCGCTTTCCCGCCGCCCTTTCGCAGGCCATCTGCCTGGGTGCCTTGCCGATCGCGTTGTGGCAGGGCGACGATGTACAGGCGGCGGCCTTGCTGCAGCAACTGGACGCCCACCTGGTGCGCAATCCGCAGCTGTACTGGACCTTGTGGCTGCAGCGCCTGCGGCAGGTACTGGCGCTGCGCGCGGGGCCGGCCAGCCCGCTCGCGCACCTGCCCGGCTCGCCCGATGCCAAGCTGCTGGACCACCTCGTTACCTTCGGCGCCTGGGGATGCCATGCACCGGCCCTGGCGCGGTGGGAGGCGGGCAAGGTGGGCTGGAACGGCCCGGAGCTGCTGCGCATCAAGGGCGAGCTGTTGCGCCGCGGCGGCGGCGTCGATGCCGCACGCGAGGCGCAGGCGGCATTTGTGCAAGCGCTGGCGCTGGCCGACAAGGAGCAGGCGCACGGCTGGGCGCTGCGCGCGGCAAACAGCCTGGCCAGCCTGTATCTGGCACAAGGCGAGCCGGCCCGGGCGCGCGCGCTGCTGGAGCCATACCTGGAACGGCTCGGCGCGGCCGGGGGCGGCGCGGACGCGGCGCACACCCTGTCGCTGCTGGACCGGGCGGCATGAGCATGAGCGGGATGAGCGGCAGCGGCGTGACCGGGAGCGGAACGACGCCGCTTCGCCTGGTTGGCAGCGACTGCGCGCCCGGGCGGCTGCTGGGACGCGCCGAGGAACTCGGCCGGGTTGCGGAGCTGCTGCAAACCCACCGCTTCGTGACCATTGTCGGTCCTGGCGGCATGGGCAAGACCACGCTCGCGCGCGCCCTGATGGCGCAGTGCGGCGAGCTCTATCCCGATGGCGTGCGTTTCATCGACCTGGCGGTGCTTGCCGAGGGGCGTGAACTGGCGGGCGCGCTTGGCGCGGCGCTTGGCATCGCGCGCCTGAACCTGGAAGGACCGGCCCAGCTGGCGGCCTGCCTGCGCGGGCAGCGCATCCTGATCGTGTTCGACTGCTGCGAACACCATACCCGGATTGCGGCCCACGCCTGCGAAGCGCTGCTGCGGGCGGTGCCCGGCATCGACGTGCTGTGCACCAGCCGCGAGGCGCTGCTGGCGCACAGCGAGCGCATCGTAAGGCTCAGCCCCATGAGCCTGCCGGGGGCGGCCGAGGCGTCCGACCCGGCCGCGGCGGCCCGCAGCGCCGCGGTGGCGCTGTTCGTGGCCCGCGCCGATCGTGACAATCCGGCCGGCTTGACCCTCGACGCGGACAATGTGGCGCTCGTATGCGGCATCTGCCGCGCGGTCGAAGGCGTGCCGCTGGCGCTGGAACTGGCAGCCGCCCTGGTGCGTCCTCTCGGTCTGCGCGCGCTGGCGCAGCAGACCTCGCGCTGGCTGCTTGGTCCGCCGGCCGGCACAGCGCTCCCGGGAGAGCGGCGCCGCACCGTGTCCGGCATGCTGGACTGGAGCTACGATGCGCTGTCGCCCGATGAGCAACGCGTGCTGCGCTGCCTGGCGGTCTTTCGCGGCAATTTCACCCTGGAGGCGGCGGGGGCGGTGGCGTCCGCGCCTTCGGGAGACCCCGACAGCGCGATCGATACCGTGATCGAACTGGCAGGAAAATCCCTGGTCAGCCTGCGCGGCGAGGGTGGCAGCTGCCGCGCGCGCCTGCTCGACCTTACCCGGGAATACGCGATGGACAAGCTGGCGGCGAACGGCGAACTGCACGCCGTGCAGCAAGGCCACGCGCGCTGGATGGCCATCCTGATGGACAGGCTCGAGCGCGACTGGCTGGCGCTGCCGCGCACGGAGTGGATCGATGCCTACGGCCCCTGGGTGGACGATGTACTGGCGGCCATCGACTGGGCGCTGGGACCTGGGAAGGCGCCTTTGCTCGGGGCGCGGCTGGCCGGCGTCGGCTTCTCCCTGGGTGACCAGATTGGCGTCGCACGCGAGTTCCAGGAGTGCGTGCGGCGCGCGGTCGATGCGATCGACCAGCCCAACGATCCGCCGCTGCAGGTCATCTCCATCCTGCTGCGCCTGAATGCTGTGAATGCGGATGGGCGCGACCTGTCCGCGCACAGCTACCGGCGTCTGATGGACGCCGCCGAGCGCAATTTGCGGCTGGCACGCAAGGCCGGTTCGACGGTTCTGCAGGGCACTCCGCTGACGGCCATGTGGGGCTGGCCCTATGTGCGCGGCGACTATCCGGCCTCGCTCCTGGGCGCCGAACAGATCCGGCGCGCGGCCGGCGCCAGCGCCGATCCCTATCTCGAACTGATCGGACAGCGCACCATGGCGCAATCGCTGCATTTCAGCGGGCGCCACGCCGAGGCGCGCCAGTGTGCCACCCTGGCGCTGGCGGGCAGTCACCGGCGCATTCCGCTGGCGTACCAGCCGTCGCCGGTACAGATCGGGACCTCGATGCGCATCGTGCTGGCGCGCGTGCTGTGGATGGAAGGTGCAGCCGACCAGGCGGTGACCATGGGCAGGGAGGCGCTGGCTTCGGCCGAAGGCGACCGCCCGGTCGCCCTGTGCCAGGCGCTGTGCGTGGCTGCGATACCGATCGCATTGTGGCGCGGCGAGCTAGCGCACGCCAGGGGCATGCTGGTCCGCCTGCGCGAACTGGCCGAAGGCCATGGCCTGGGGTTCTGGCTGGACTGGGCCGTCCGTTTCGCAGACGCGCTCGAGGTGATCGACGGCGCGGTGGCGATGCAGGACCGGCCTTCCTTCGCCGACACCCAGGAGTTCAGTGCCAAATGCCGCGACCACCTGGTGACCTTTTCGCCCGTGCTGCTGACCGCCGACGCGGTCTCGCGCTGCGCGGCGGGCCTGGTCGGCTGGTGCATGCCGGAGCTGCTGCGGGCCCAGGCGAGAGCGCGTCTGTCACAGGATGGTGAGGACCGTGACGGCGGCGCAGTCACGCTGCTGCGCCGCTCGCTGGCGCTGGCGCAGGACCAGGGTGCGCTGGGCTGGGCGCTGCGCAGCGCCACCGACCTCGCCGGGCTTTACCTGGAGCAGGGCGCAGCCGTACAGGGACGCGCCACGCTCGAACCGGTCCTCGCGCGCTGCCGCGAAGGCCAGGGCACGGCCGACCTGCGCCTGGCGCTGGCGCTGCGGGCCAGGCTGGGTTGAGACGCGCATTTCACGGCTTTTCACGGTCTCCCGTCCCATCAATTCACCGCGTTTCACTCGGCTTTCCGGCCCGGCTGCGCCAAGATGAATGGCACGCACATGGCGTGCGCTGCAAGCCTCGTTACCAGCCTCATTACAGGCCAATCTATCCAAGGAGCCGTTCATGAAAGTCTTTGTTTTCTCAATGCTGCGTGCCGCCAGACGCGGCGCGTGTGGGCTCGCCCGCAGTTTGCTGATCTTCGCGATGCTGTCGTCGCCAGCCTTCGCCGAGGCGCCGCAAAGCCGCTTCGCCGAGGTCAACGGCCAGCGCATCCACTACCTGGTCGCAGGCAAGGGCGACCCCATCGTGCTCTTGCACGGCTACACCCAGACCAGCCATATGTGGCGGCCCCTGATCGACCAGCTTGCGCGCGACCATATGGTGATCGCGCCCGACCTGCGCGGCTTCGGCCAGTCGTCGCTGCCCAGGGACGGTGTCACCAAGGCCGAGATGGCGCATGACGTGCATGCGCTCGTTGCCAGTCTGGGACTGTCCAGCGTGAAGGTGGTCGGTCACGATATCGGGCTGATGGTGGCTTACGCCTACGCCGCCCAGTACCGCGACCAGGTGAGCAAGGTGGTGCTGATGGACGCGTTCCTGCCCGGTGTCGGCAACTGGAAGGAGGTCTGGCTGCTGCGCGACCTGTGGCATTTCCATTTTTACGGCGCCACGCCGCTGGCCCTGGTCAAGGGACGCGAGCGCACCTATTTCGAGCACTTCTGGAACGACTTCGCGGCCGACAAGACCCATTCGATTCCGGAAGCCGACCGCAAGCTGTATGCGGCGTCCTATGCCCGTGAAGGCGGCATGCGCGCCGGTTTCGAGGCGTTTCGCGCTTTCGAGAAGGACGCCGCCGATTTCGCGGGCTTTGCGAAAACCCCGCTCGCCATGCCCATGCTGGTGCTGACAGGCGAGCGCGCGTCCGGCCCGGTCCTCATCAACCAGGCCAGGCTGGCGGCAAGCCAGGTCGAAGGCGTCATCGTGCCTGGGTCGGGACACTGGCTGATGGAAGAAGCACCGCAGGCTGTCATTCCCAAACTGGTCGAATTTTTGAAATAAGGAGCAGGTCATGAAGAACATCACCGTCGCAATCGTCTATCACTCGGGTTATGGACATACAGCGCGCCAGGCCGCAGCCGTCTGGCGCGGCGCCGATGGCGTGCAGGGCGTCACGGCGCGGCTGTACGCGGTGGAGGGCGAGGACGCCCCGTGGGCGGAGTTGACCGCTGCGGACGCGCTCATTTTTGGTGCGCCCACCTACATGGGTGGCCAGTCGGCCCAGTTCAAGGCCTTCCAGGACGCGACTTCGCGCACGGTGTTCGCCGCCGGCGCGCTGTGGAAGGACAAGGTGGCGGCCGGTTTCACCAATTCGGCGTCGCGTTCGGGCGACAAGCTGGCGACCCTGCAGCAACTGGCGGTGTTCGCCGCCCAGCATGGCATGCACTGGGTGAACCTGGGCCTTCCGCCGGCGAACAACTCGAGCACCGGCTCGGAGGAAGACCTGAACCGGCTGGGCTTTTTCATGGGGGCCGCGGCGCAGTCCAACGCGGATGAACCGCCGGAGCTGGCGCCGCCGCGTGCCGACCTGCTCACCGCCGAGCACCTGGGACGGCGGGTGGCCGAGGTGACACTCAAGCTGGTCAACGGAGCCGGCGTGCTGGCCGCTTAGCAATGCGTGCGCAGGGCGGAGTTCGCCCTGCGCGCATTTCCACGCTGTGAAAGGCGGGCATGCCGCGCCGGCCTTTCACACATTTTCACACCGGTGCCGTGCCCAGTTCCCTTATCATTTCGCACATTGACAGGAGCATGACATGGCATTTGCACGACGATCACTACATCACAGCCTTTTGCTGGGCGCCTGCGCTTGCGGCGCCGCGCACGGCCAGGACAGCGCGAGCGCCGCGCTGCCCGAGGTGATCATCACGGCTGAACGCGCCAGCAGCCTGGCGCGCACCACGCCGCTGTCGGTCGGCGTGATCGAACAGGGCGAGATCGAACGCAAGGGCGTGGCCGACCTGCACGACCTGGTCGGCGTCATCGCCGGCGTGGCGGTACCCAATGGTTTCAGCAACATGCCGCAGGCTGTGGCGATCCGCGGCATCGGCGCCTCGATCCCGGCCATGAGCCAGGCGGTCGGCATCTACCTCGACGACGTGCCGCTCCTGCGCGGCTATGCCACCGGCCTGTGGGACCTGCCCGACATCGAACGCATCGAAGTGCTGCGCGGGCCGCAGGGCACCCTGTACGGCCAGAATGCGACCGGCGGCGCGGTGCGCTTCGTGACGCGCGATCCGTCGGGCCAGACAGCAGCCTGGCTGGCCGCCGGCGCGGGCAATGTGGGCACCCGCGAAGCGCGCGGCTATGTGAACGGCGCCCTGGACGAGCGCTGGAGCGCCAGCCTGGCCTTTTCGCGCCGCACGAACGATGGCTTCTCGTATAACGCGACCCGGCATGAGCAGGTCAACAATCTCGACGTCGCCCAGTTCCAGGCCAAGCTGCGCTATACGGCGCGCCCCGGGCTGGAAGCGATCCTGTCGCTTGACGGCACCGAGGACCGTTCCGACGCCAACACGACCAACTATCCGCTCAACCATCCGAACGCCGCGCCGCGCGTGACGTTTACCCAGGCGCCGCGCGGCGCCTTTCTGCGTAACGCCGGCGGCCTGTCGCTGCGCATCAGCAGCGATCTCGGTGGCGGCTTGCTGCTGCGCTCCATTAGCGCGGTGAGGCGCTACCGCGACGATCCCGCCGTGGTCGACTACGGCGGACTGGAGGTGCAGCGTTTCGGCATTGCGCAGAAAGTCGACCAGAGCGCCGCGTCGCAGGAACTGCAGTTGCAGTCGACTGGGGACCGTTTGAGCTGGACGGGTGGGGTAATGCTGGTGCGCGACCGCTTCGACTTCGACCGTCTGTCCGCGGTGACAGCGCTCGGTGCGCCGGCCACCGCCTATTCGCAGGCGCTCACGCACCTGGAAACCACCGACGCCGGCATCTATGCCCAGGGCCGCTACCGGCTGGCCCCGAACACCGGTCTGACCGCCGGCCTGCGTGCCTATCGCACGCGCCAGACCGGCTCCAACGGCTTCTGGCGCACCGATGCGGGCGGCCGCCGTACACGCGAAGTGTATGTGGCGTCCGATCTGGCGACCAGCACCACCGGCGTGCTGCCGCGCCTGGGAATCGATCACCGCTTCGATGCCGATACTTTCGTCTACGCGAGCGTTGCGGAAGGCGCCAAGTTCGGCGGCTTCAACCGCGCGGCCGAGTCGCTGCTGTCGGCACAGTCGGCGACCCGGCCGGAGCAGGTGCGGGCCTGGGAAACGGGCGCCAAGCTGCGCCTGGCCGGCGGCAAGCTGAGCGCCCATGCGGCCGTGTTCTACAACGACTACCGCGACTACCTGGCGGCGCTGACCGGAACCCGCATCAATGGCGTGCTGGTGAACGATCCCGTGATGGTCAACGCCGGCAAGGCCCACAGCTATGGCCTGGACCTGGAACTGGCCGCGCAGATCGGCGTGCGCACGCGCTGGACGCTCTCGGCCGAAGCGCTGGGTTCGAAGATCGATGCCTTCGCCAACCCGGCCGGCACCGCCACGGGCGACTTCGTCGGCCACAAGCTGCCGAACGCGGCCCCGTTCAGTGCCGGCAGCGCCATCCATCACCAGCAGCCGCTGGACAATGGCGCGGCCCTGTCGCTCGAGCTGTCGGCGATTTACCTGCGCCCGCAGTTTCTCGATCTCGCCAACAACCCCCTGACCCGGGTACCGGCGCAAACCTACCTGAACGCTTACCTGTCCTGGCGCTCTCCCGCAAGAAAGTGGACGGTGGCCGTGCGCGCCAAAAACCTGGCGAACAAAACCTATGCCATGCTGCGCCAGGTGGTGCCGCCGCTCGGTCTCGACGCAAGTTACTACAACCCGCCCCGCACCGTCCTGCTGACGGTGCGGCGCGACTGGTAGCGCTCAAAGCGCTCAAGGCCTGGCAATGACGAAGCCGATGTGCGCTTCGTCGTCGCATTGCATCTGGCTTTGACGGCGCGCTTCGAAGGCGGCGCACAGCCGGTTCCCCTCCGGGTCTTCCAGTGCGGGATGGATGCGTACCTGGTAGCGCCCCGGCTTCCACGGCATGGAGGGAACAAAGCGCCAGCTGGTTTCACCATCGGCGAGCAGGGGGCGGCCCGCGACCCGCCTGCCTTTGGTGTCGGCCACCGCAATGAGCGCAGCGGCGCTGGCATTGATGGCCGCGGGCAGATCCAGCACCAGCGCCGCTGTGCTGCGCGCCGGCGGCGGCGTTAACTGCCAGGCTGCCGGCTCCAGCCTGCGTTCATGGGCCGCACCCACGCGCCAGGACCGGGTCAGCATGTGCGCCAGGCGGGCGTCCCTGATCTCGATACTGAAACGCTCGCCCTGGCGCAGCGCCGGTCCCAGCGCCAGGTTGGGCGTGACGCCATGCTTGATGCGCCCGGGCTGCATCAGCAGCACCAGGGTGCGCTCGTCATGGTCCGGCAAGGCGATGTCGAGCAGGGCGTCTTCGATTGGCCGGCCTTCCCCATCGCGCAGAACGATTGCCTGCGGCGAGACCGCGGGCAGCGGCCGGTCGAAACGCACCTCGATTCGCAGCAGATTGGCCGGCACCACCGGTCCCGAGGGTGTGATGGCGCCGGCCGCGCCCGCGATAGCGAGGGCAAGCAAGGTCGCTGGCGTCGGCATGATCAGCGCGCCAGTTCGGCATAGCCTTCGATGGTGCGTCCATACTTGTGAAAATCGCGGAATTGGTCCCCCGGCGGATAGACATAGTCCTTGAAGTCGTACTCGTTGACGAAGTCGCTCAGGCGCAAATACACGCCTTTGGGAATCGACACCAGCTGCATGGCGCCGCTGGCGCCGTCGCGGCGCAGGGCCAGAAGCAGCTTGTCGTCGAGGTTGTCAAAACGCGTGACCGCCGACATTGGCGTCATGGTCGCCTTGACGCCGGAGTAAGGCTTGTCCGGCCATGAGATCGGTTCGTTCAGGCCTGGCAGGCCAGCCTGGCGCGCGATGTCGCTCACCGTCATCAGGTCGGCCGAGCGGCTGGTGTTCGCCAGCAGCACCATATCGCTGTCACCGAGCTTGTAGCTGACCATGCCGACCGGCGCGCTGCCCCAGCCCATTTCGCCGATGGTCTTGCCGACGATGTGAGCGCCATCCTTGATCGCATCCAGCGGGATCAGCACCAGCGGCGTGCAGGTGTAGGCGGCAACCATACTGGGCTTGCCGGCGACCGTTACAAACGTCATTGCGCGAATGGGCGCACGGGTTTCGATCTGGTTGTGCACCGGGTGGTACATCTCCACAGTCGCTGTGCTCGAGGTGGCTGCACCGTTGAAGGGAAGGTCGAACACCCGCAGGGCGGAGGCAAAATTGCGGTTCGAGAGACCGGACAGATACAGCTTGCCGTCGTGGTACTTCATGTCGGTTACCGTCAGGGCCGGCGCCGGCAAGTCGCGCCAGAAGGTCTGGCCCGCCGCGGGCGCGTCCGTGATTGGCGCGAAGCTCTTCAGGTCTGCGGTCGGCAGGGGCCTTACTTTGCCGCTCGCATCGACGGCGACCACGGCCACTCTGGCGCCTGCGCTGACCGACACATAGGCCGTGCCGCTACCTGGCTGCACCACCAGGTCGTCGAAGCGGAGCATGGCTTCCCTGACCTTGAGCGCGGCGGCGATGGGCTTCTGCACGTCGCGCAGGTTGAATGGCGTGGCGGCTGGCACACTCGCCGCCGGCACTTTCACGGCATAGATACGGGCCGCCTTCCAGTCGGCGATATAGAGGGTGCCGCTGGCGTCGAAGGCGAGTTTGGCGGCGCTTTTGAGCTGTGCACCGTGCACCTGCGTTGCCAGCAGCAGCGCGGCCAGCGATGCCCGCTGCAGTGTGTGGGAAATGCGTACCATGTCGTTTCTCCTTGCGTTGATGGAGTGTTCATGGTGGAGCGCGGGCCCCGCGGCGGCCAGTGAATCGTCGTGAATGCAGGGCCGGGAATGCCGCGCCCGGTTTCACATCGATTCACTGCCTTCTCCGCGCACGCAAACCTACACTTCAGGTGGAAGCATCAGGTCAACCACACGGAGGAATTATCATGCATCGATTACTGGGTAAGGTAGCCATCATCACCGGGGCCAGCTCCGGCATCGGCCGCGCCACGGCCAGGCTGTTCGCCAGCGAGGGGGCGATGGTCGTGGTCGGCGCGCGCCGCCAGGCGGAACTCGATCAACTGGTCAAGGAGATCGACTCCGCCGAGGGCGCCGCCGTTGCGCTGGCCGGCGACGTCAAGTCCGAATCGTACGCGCGCGCGCTGGTCGCGTTGGCGCAAAGCCGCTACGGCGGGCTCGATATCGCGTTTAACAATGCGGGAACGCTGGGCGAAATGGGGCCGACAACGGGAATCAGCGAGGCCGGCTGGGTCGAGGCGCTGCACACCAACCTGAGCAGCGCTTTCCTCGGTGCCAAGCATCAGATTCCGGCCATGCAGAAGCGTGGCGCCGGCTCGATCATCTTCACCAGCACCTTTGTTGGACATAGCTTCGCGTTTCCGGGCGTGGCAGCTTACGCCGCCAGCAAGTCCGGGCTGATCGGGCTGACCCAGGCGCTCGCTGCGGAGTACGGGCCGCAGGGCATCCGCGTCAACGCCATCCTTCCCGGTGCGGTCGACACCCAGATGTACCGCGAGATGAACGACACACCGGCAGCGCAGGCCTTCGTCAACGGCCTGCACGCGCTCAAGCGCGCCGCGCTGCCCGAGGAGCTGGCGCGCTCGGTGCTTTACCTGGCGTCGGAGGACGCCTCGTTCGTGACCGGGACTGCTTCACTGGTTGACGGCGGCGCCTCGATTACCCGCAGCTAGAAAAATCGGGGGGGCCGAGCGCCGTATCTGCCGATTTACGCGACCGCGCGGCGCGGGGCACCCGAAGGCGCGAACGCGAGCAGCAAGATGGCCGCCATCAGTGTCGCAGCGATTGCGGCGAACATGGTGTAAGGTCCCTGTCCCTGCAGCAGAGGCAGCAGGAGCAGGGGGCTCAGCGCCGCACCGACCCGGTTCAGGGCCCAGGCGCCGGCGACCGCGCGGGCGCGCGATTCGGTCGGATACAGTTCGCTCAGGTACAGGTTCAGGAAGGACAACTGCATCGACACCAGCAGGGTGAAGGCGAAGCTGCTGGCGATCAGCGCGAAGGGCGCAGCGCTCGCCACGAACACCATCCCCGCCGCCAGCATCCCGGCCGAGCAGATCACCATGGCGTTGCGGCGGCCGATGCGGTCGATCACCGTGGAGACCAGCAGGTTGCCGACGAAGGGACCGAAGGTGGACAAGCCGACGTAGAGAAGGGTGTCGGTCACCTTGAATCCCTTTTGCGCCAGCACCGCGCCGCTCAGCAGCGGGAACGCCACGGTCGACCATGGACTCAGGAACGACAGGGCGGCGGCCAGCGGCCAGGAGCGCTTCTGGATGTGCGCATCGCTTGTTGCTGCTTGCGCCGCCGGCGCGATTCGCGCCAGCAGGGCTGGCGATGCTTCAAAGCGCAGGCAGGCGCTGTCGGCATCGCGCGTGCGTCCGCGCGTGGCCAGCCAGCGCGGCGACTCCGGCAGCAGCAGGAACAGCAGACCGGCCACGCCCGTGCCCACACCGCCGGCGATAAAGCCCCAGCGCCAGGCTTCCATGCCAAGGGGCTGCAATGGCGTCAGCGCCCGCACCAGGAAGATGCCGGCGGCGGGACCGAGTGTAGCGACCCCGATCGTGACCATCATGAAGGGGCCGCGCCGTCCGGCCGGCAGCAGGTCCGTCAGATAGGTAATCACCAGCGGTGGAAAACCGCCCAGCGCCAGCCCCGACACGCAGCGCCACGCCGTCACACCGGCGATGTCTGTGCTGAAGGCCGCGCCGAACGAAGTCACGCACAACAGTGCAAGAAGGCCGGTCAGCGTGCGCTGGCGGCCATATCGGTCCGCGCACCAGCCGAACAGCGGCGCCCCGATGGCGGCGCCCACGAATACGGATGCCAGCAGGGACGAAAGCTGACCGGGCGCCGCCACGTGCGGCGCGCTGGAAAATACCGCAGCCAGCACACTGCCCAGCATCATCTCGAGCAAATCGAAACCGAAACCCATCGCGCACAAGGTGATGGCGAAGGCATGCAGACGGGTGAACGCGACGCCGTCGAGACGGGCGGCGATGGTGGGCGGCGTCAATGGGTCATGCATGGTAGCTCCGGCTGTCAAGAACGCTGCATCATAACCCGGCGGCAGCGCCTCGAAACCGCAATGTGAAAGCGATTTCACACAAATTCACACGGAGCGGCGCAGCCTGTTTTTTTACCGGGCTTCACAACGATTAACTGGCGTCCTGCCGGCCGGCCGACCAAGATGAATCCGTCATCAGCCGCAGGAGCCATCATGCATTCCGCCACCGCCACCGCCATCGATCCTTACGCCGCCACCGATGTTAGCGATCGCCCACCGGAAAAGGTCAGCGTGCGCCACGTTCGCCTCTGCCTGCCGCGCCAGTGCAGCAGCGCCCGGGTCGGCACTTTCTTCGCTGCCGACAAGGTCCTGCTGTCGTGGGCCCTGGGATCGCGCGAGCCCCTCGAATGCGAGTTCGAAATCGTCTACGACGACGGTTACACGCTCGCGGGCCAGTACCGCTTCCAGCACAAGGCGGCCAGCCGCCCCGCACTGATGGCCTTCGTACGCAAAACCGTCAACGCGCTGTGCGAAGGCGCCCTGGCCGGCACGGCAGGCGCGCCAAGCCTTGTCCGGGGCCTGGGCGACTGTCCCGGCAGCTTTCTGGCGCGTTACGAGACCGACGACTTTACTTCTGACTAAACGAAAGGATTTACCATGTCTTCACTTTCCATGATCGGCATTGTCCACACCGCCATTAGCCTGGCTGCCCTCGCTTCCGGCATCGCCAGTTTTGTCCGGCATGGCGGGATCGATTCGCGCAGCCGGCAGGGTCAGGCGTATCTGCTGGCGACAGCGCTGACCTGCCTGAGCGGCTTTTTCATTTTCGCCAACGGCAGCTTCGGCAATCCCCACGTACTCGGCGTCATCACCCTGGCGGTGCTGGCGCTGGCGTTCCTGGCGGAGCGTGGCCTGGTCTTCGGCCGCAAGGCGGACAGCGTGGCCACTGTCGCCTATTCGCTGACTTTCTATTTTCATCTGATCCCGGCAGTCACCGAAACCTCGACCCGCTTGCCCGCCCACGCGCCGCTGGTGGCCAGCGCGGAGTCGCCGGTGCTGGCGGCGACCTACGGCGTGCTGTTCGTGGTCTTCCTGTTCGGCGTGCGCCGGCAGCTGCGCCGGCCTCAGGTGCGCGGCGCCCGCGGCGCGATGCGCTCGATCTGAGCCGCCGGACCCTGCCGCAAAGGAGCCGCCATGCCACTTCCCATCCTGGCCCTTGCCTTCGCCACATTCGCGATCGGCACCACCGAATTCGTTATCATGGGCATCCTGCCGGAGATCGCGCAGGCGCTGTCCATCTCCATCCCGTCCGCGGGCATGCTGGTCAGCGCTTATGCACTTGGTGTCGCCGTTGGCGCACCGCTGCTGGCCGTGCTCACCGCGCGCATGCGACGCAAGCAGGCCTTGCTCCTGCTGATGTGCATCTTCATCGCCGGGAATAGCTTCTGCGCGCTGGCGCCAGCTTACCGGGCGCTGATGATTGCGCGGGTGCTGACCTCGTTCGCCCACGGTGCGTTTTTCGGCATCGGCTCGGTGCTGGCCGCGTCGCTGGCGGCCCCGGACAAGCGGGCAGGGGCCATCGCGCTGATGTTCACCGGTCTGTCGCTCGCGAACGTGCTCGGTGTCCCGCTGGGGACCTGGATCGGGCAGAATTTTGGCTGGCGCGCGACCTTCTGGACCGTGACGGCTGCCGGCGTACTAGCCGCCGCCGCGCTGGCCGCATTGCTGCCCGCAGGCCGCGATGGCAGCGCGCTCGATCTGCGCGGCGAGGTCGGCGTGCTGGCCAAACCGCAGGTCTGGCTTGCCCTCGCGATGACGGTGCTCGGCTTCGGCGGCGTGTTCGTCGTCTTCACCTACATCGCGCCCATTCTGGTGCAGGCGAGCGGCTATGCGCCGGCGTCGGTCACGCCGCTGCTCGTGCTGTTCGGCCTTGGTCTGGTGATCGGCAACAGCGCCGGCGGCAGGCTTGCCGACCGCTGTGAACTGCGCGCGCTGCTGGCCGTCTTCTTCTTGCTGATTGTCGTAATGGGCGTCTTCACGCAGTCCATGCATGGCCGCGCCGGTTCCGCATTCACGCTGTTCGTCTGGGGTATCGCAGCCTTCGCCATGGTGCCCGGGCTGCAAATGCGCGTGCTGCGCCAGGCTGAGGGCGCGCCCAACCTGGCCTCCACGCTCAACATTGGCGCTTTCAACGTCGGCAATGCGCTGGGCGCCTTGCTGGGTGGGGCAGCGCTGTCGCGCGGGGCTGCGCTGGATGCCCTGCCATGGGTGGCGGCATTGATGACACTTGGCGCCATCGCGGCCGCGGGGGCCGCGATGTGGACCGAGAGGCGGGGAGCGGCGCCGGGTATCACCCTTGCAAAGGCGAGCGGCGATGGGTAGAGGGCGGCGCATTATTTTTTGCAGATTTTTTTGTCGATTGTGTAAGGATGTGATTCCTGGTGCGACCAACCCATACCGAAGCCCAGCAAGCCCCGCTGGCCGGTCAAACCAAAAAAGGAATCACCATGAACACGACCCATCTCAAGTCCGCCGCTTCGTTCGCCCTGCTCGCCAGCACCCTGGCACTGTCGGCGATGGCGGCCGATGCACCGAAAGGCTCGTCGGGCAAGGCCATTGCCGCCAACGACAAGGTGCACTGCTATAACGTGCACGACTGCAAGGGTAACAGTGATTGCAAGACGGCCGAGCACAGCTGCAAGGGGCAGAACGCCTGCAAAGGCCATGGCTTCAAGGCGGTCGCGGCCAGTGAATGCCTGGCCAAGAGCGGCACCATCGGCGACATGTAAGCAAGGCAGCCGCCTTCAACGCCCCGCTTCGACCCCTCGGCGCCGAAGCGGTGTCCCACTTCCTGACGACCCCATCCGCATCATGACTTCTTCCGCCAACGTCCGTCCCGGTTTTGGACTGGGGCTGCGCAGCGCCCATTACCAGGATTTTCTGAACGCTCCCCAGCGGGTTGACTGGCTCGAGGTCATCACCGACAATTTTCTGGTCGACGGCGGCAAGCCGCTGGTGGTGCTCGAGACGCTGCGACGCGACTATCCGATCGCCATGCATGGCGTGGCGATGTCGATCGGGTCCGCTTCCGGTCTCGATCTCGACTACCTTGCGCGCGTCAAGCGGCTGGCGAACCGGATCGAGCCGATGTGGGTGTCCGACCACCTGTGCTGGACCGGATTCGGGGATGAGGTGCTTCACGATCTCTATCCCCTGCCTTATACCGAAGAAAGCGCACGCCTGCTGATCGCGCAGATACGCCAGGCCCAGGACATACTCGAGCGCCGCCTGGTGATCGAGAACGTGTCGAGCTATGTGCGTTTTTCAGCGTCTACCGAATCCGAGTGGGCATTCCTGTCCCATGTGCTGGAGGAGGCCGATTGCGAACTTCTGCTCGACGTGAACAATGTCTTTGTGAGCAGCGTGAATCACGGACTGTCCGCCGACGCCTACCTGAATGCCTTGCCCGCCGCGCGCGTGCGCCAGATTCATCTGGCCGGCCATTCGCGCGTCGGCCAACATATCATCGACACGCACGATCATCCTGTCGCGCCCGAGGTATGGGCGCTCTACGCCAGCGCATGCCGGCGCTTTGCGCATGTCGCGACCATGATTGAGCGCGACGACAATGTGCCCCCGCTGGCCGAGCTGATTGCCGAGCTTGACGTGGCAAGGCAAATTGCCGCGACCGCTGTGGCGGAGGCGCCGGCAGCAGTTGCGCAACAATGCAGCCGGCCAGCCAACTGGGCCATGACCCAGGCGCGCCTGGAGGCCACGCAAGGTCGGCTGTCCGCACACATCCTGTGCGACGCGCCTGCCAGCTTGCCCGACGACCTCGACCCGGTCGGTCTCCTGCCCGGCGCCGAGGGCATGCGAATCTACCACCGCGCGTATCGAGAGCGCCTGACCGACGTGCTGGCCGACAGCTATCCCAAGTGCGAGCGCTATCTGGGAACTGAACTGTTCAGGGAGCTGGCCGCGCGCTACGTCGCGGGACATCCGCCGCGCCAACGCAATCTGGGCCGCTATGGCGCCGGTTTCGCGAGCGTGCTCGAATCGGCCTACCCCGACAACCTCGAATTGAACGACCTGGCCCGCCTGGAGTGGGCCCTGCGTGAAGTCTTCGACACGGCCGATATCCTGGCCTGGAACCTGGCTGGCATTGAACAGGAGGGCGCGGAAGATTGCCTTACATGCTGGCCCATTCTTCATCCGAGCGTTCGTTTCGAATTGATGCGCACGAATGCGGTCTCGATCTGGCGCGCCATCGACGCCGATGCGGACGTGCCCGAGGTGCAGCGCTTCTCACCGGCGAATGCGCTCCTGGTGTGGCGCAAAGGTCTGCAGCCGCACTTCAGATCGGTCGAAGCGGCCGAGGCCCGGTTCCTGCGCGAGGTCGAACGCGAAGGGGCGAGCATTGCCAGCGTCGCCCAGGCCTGGTCGGAGTCCGGAGCGATGCAGGATCCCGCCGTCCTGGGGACATGGATGGCGAGCTGGTGGTCGGACGAGCTATTGCGCCGCGATAGCGCGCCGGCCGCTTATTTGTAGATGCCCGCGCCGACAATCACGTTGTCGCTGCGCTCCAGGTAGATCGACTTCGGCTCGATATTCTTGGAGACGGGATTGACGAACTTGTAGTCCTGCCAGCCCGAGCCTTTGGTCTTTGCAATTTCGATGCGGTCGCGGATGAAGTAGACGCCGTCCACATCCTGGATGTTCGAGAGGTCCTTGCCCACCATTTTGGGATTGGCACCGTGTGCGAGGTTGGTGCCCTTGAGGTCGTAAATCACCACGTACAGATCGCGGTCCACATACCCGCCTTTGGGATCGTTGACGGCGGCAATCGTCTTGTCCAGCCCATCCTTCTTGATCTGTGCGACCGCTTTCTTGACCATGGCGATGGCCTCTTCGCGGGTGCCGCGATCGGCCGCCTGCGTGATGGCACAGGGCAGGGCCAGGGAAAAAGCCAGGAAGAGGGCGGCGGGCTTGAGGGAATGCTTCATGACAGTCTCCGGTTAGGCATGCGCCGCTATGCAAGGCGAATCGCGGCTGTGTATGGACCTTATTTCCAATAGCGAAGCAAGTCAAGCTTGATTGCGCTAACGGTGTTGCAAGCAACGGTGAGAAGGAGCAAAGCTTGGCCCCAAGGCTTTGTCTTTGCCAGCCTTGATAGAGGTAAAAAGATAGCGCAATCATTTATTGTGATGTCATGTTATGATCCTCGTCCCGACATGTTGAGACTGTGCCGCCATGGGTTCATCCAAGATCAAAGGACTGCGCTGGTGGATGATCAGCTTGATCATGCTGGGCGCAATCATCAACTACCTCACTCGCAGCACCCTGGCGGTGGCGGCGCCCACCTTGCTCAAGGAACTCGGGATAACGACCCAGGAATACGGCTACATCACCGCCGCCTTTCAGGGCGCCATCATGCTGCAGCCGCTCTGTGGCTATGTGCTCGACGTGCTGGGACTCAAGTACGGTTTCGCCGTGTTTGCAACAGCCTGGTCCGCAATCTGCATGGCCCACGGTTTGGCCACCAACTGGCAATCCCTGGTCGTCCTGCGTGCCATGCTGGGCCTGGCGGAAGGCTCGGCCAACCCCGCAGGCATGAAAGCGGTGTCGGAATGGTTCCCCGCCAAGGAACGCGGCATGGCGGGCGGCATCTTCAATATCGGCGCCTCTTTCGGTTCCATGCTGGCCCCGCCGCTGGTGGTGTGGGCGATATTGCACTACAACTGGCAATCGGCCTTCGTCATCACCGGCGCCCTGGGCCTGGTCTGGGTAGCGGCCTGGCTGCTGCTGTACGATGCGCCGGCGCGCCACCGCCGCCTGTCAGCCGCCGAGGCGCAGCATATCGCCGCGGGACAGGAACGGCACCTGCAAGGCAGCGGCACACGTCCTTCCGTCCTCAGCATCCTCAAGATGCGCAATTTCTGGGGCATCGCCTTGCCGCGCTTTCTGGCCGATCCGGCCTGGGGCACGCTCGCATTCTGGGTTCCCCTTTACCTGACTACCGTGCGCGGCTTCGATCTGCACCAGATCGCGATGTTCGCCTGGCTGCCTTTCCTGGCCGCCGATCTTGGCTGCCTGTTTGGCCCCACCGTGGTGCTGGCGCTGCAAAAACGCGGCGTACGCCTGATTAACGCCCGGCGCGGCGCGTTCACCCTGGGCGCCTGCATGATGATGGGCGTGGCCTTCGTCGGCTTCGTCGACAGTCCATATGCGGCCATCGCCTTGCTCAGCCTGGCCGGCTTCGCGCACCAGACCTTGTCGGTGACGGTCATTACGATGTCGTCCGACCTGTTTCGGCGCAATGAAGTCGCCACCGTCGCAGGGCTGTGCGGCACCTTTGGCAACCTCGGCCTGCTCATTTTCTCTTTGCTGATCGGCACCTTGATGGCGACGGTCGGCTACACGCCTTTCTTTGTCAGCCTGGCCGTACTCGACCTGCTGGCGGCGCTGCTGCTCTGGACCCTGGTGCGCGAAGTGCGCCAGCCGGAAGCACTTCTCGCCGAAACCGTATGATCCAAAACCCTATCCTGCGCGGCTTCAATCCCGACCCTTCCATCGTGCGGGTGGGAGACGATTACTACATTGCCACGTCCACCTTCGAGTGGTATCCCGGCGTGCAGATACACCATTCGCGCGACCTGGTGCATTGGCGGCTGCTGACCCGTCCACTCACGCGCGCCAGCCAGCTCAATATGCTGGGCGCACCCGATTCCTGTGGGGTGTGGGCGCCTTGCCTCACCTATGCGGATGGCTTGTTCTGGCTGGTCTACACCGACGTCAAGCGCTATGGCCGCACGTCCACCGGCGCCGCGGGCGGCAGCGCCTCGTTGCGCGACTTCCACAACTATCTGGTTACCAGTCCCACCATCGAAGGACCCTGGTCCGACCCGGTCCACCTTAATAGCAGCGGCTTCGATCCCTCGCTGTTTCACGACGACGATGGGCGCAAGTATGTGCTGAACCAGTTGTGGGACCACCGCCCTGGCGGCAAGCGCTTTGCCGGCATCGTCGCGCAGGAATACGACGCGGGGGAAGGGCGTCTGATCGGCCAACGTGTGAACATCTTCGCGGGCACTGAGCTTGGCCTGACCGAAGCGCCACACCTGTACAAGCGAAACGGCTTCTACTACCTCATCACCGCGGAAGGTGGCACTGGCTGGAACCATGGCGTGACCGTGGCGAGGGCACGCGATCTGCATGGGCCCTACGAGCTGCACCCCGATCGGACCATTCTCAGCTCGCGCGATCGCCCCGACGCAGAACTGCAACGCGCCGGCCATGCGGACCTGGTGGACACGCAGGATGGCCAGACCTATATGGTCTACCTGTGCGGCCGGCCATTGCCCAATCGGGGCCGCTGCACCCTGGGGCGCGAAACGGCGATCCAGCCGATCGTGTGGGGCGAAGACGGCTGGCCAAGAACGGTGGACGGGCAGGGGATGGCGCAGTTGCAGTGCGCCGCGCCAGGCCTGCCGGCGCATCCCTTTCCGGCGGAGCCGGCGCGCGAAGAGTTTGACGCTGTCGCGTTGCCGATCGCCTTTCAGTGGCTGCGCACCCCGTGGCCGGAAGAGTTGTTCAGCCTGACCGCGCGGCCCGGCCATTTGCGCCTGTACGGGCGCGAGAGCATTGGCAGCCTGTTTCGCCAGGCGCTGGTGGCGCGGCGCCAGCAGGCGCACTGCTTCAGCGCCGCGACTGTCGTCGATTTCGAGCCAGAGCATTTCCAGCAGCAGGCCGGCCTGGTGTGCTACTACGGCGGCGCCAAGTTCCACTATCTGTACATCACGCACGATGACGCGCTTGGCAAACACCTGCGCGTTATGAGCAGCTTACCCAACGAGGTGCAGGCCGACGCCTTTACCGCGCCCATCGCCCTGCCGGCGGGACTGCCGGTGCAGTTGCGCGTGGAAGTGGACCAGGAGCGCCTGTACTTTGCTTTCAAGGTGGAGGGCGGGGACTGGCAATGGCTGCCGCAGCAGTTCGATGCCAGCATCCTGTCCGATGAGGCAAACGCGCCCGGCCAGCCCAACTTCACTGGCGCGTTTGTCGGCATGGCTTGCCAGGACATGTCGGGCGGTGGCTCGCATGCGGACTTCGACTATTTCGATTACTTGGAGCGGCCGTACTGCATCGACCCAAAGGCGCTGCCTCGATAGAATCCAGTGGTACGATGCGGTCCTATGCTGACCATCACCACACCGCGCTTTCTCCTGCGCGACTACGCGCCTGCCGACTGTGACCAGTTCGTGGCCTATCAAACCGACCCGGCATTTACCGTGTACCACCACGATGAAGAACTGGGCAGCGACAATGCACGCGCGGTGTTCCAGCTTTTCCTGGATTGGGCCGGGCAGCAGCCGCGCCTGAACTATCAACTTGCGATTGTGGTGCGCGACGACCCTGTCACGCTGATTGGGAGTTGCGGGGTGCGCATGGAGGGATGCGCCGATGGCGAAGCGATTTTCGGCGTCGAACTCGCGCGTCCGCATTGGGGACGCTACCGCTACGCTGAGGAAGTCTCGTCGGCGATGATCGCCTGGGCTTTCCGGCATCTGCCGCTGCACGCGCTGGTGGCCGATACCGCCGTGGAGAACAGCGCCGTCGCGCGTCTCGCCGAGTCGGCGGGATTCGTGCGCACGCATGTCGGGGAAAAGCAGTGGTGGCGCCTCGAGTGCGCGACGTGGGAGCGGTCCGCAGGTAACCTATAATATTGCGTCCCCAATCCGAAAAGTACGACATGAGCAATCTGACATTGGCGCAGCGCGTCCATTCCATCGAACCCTTCCGCGTGATGGAAATGGTCAAGGCCGCGGGCGAGATGAACCGGTCCGGCAGTGACGTTATCAGCATGAGCGTGGGCGAACCGGACTTCACCGCGCCGGAACGGGTCCAGGCCGCCGCCATCGAAGCCATCCGTGACGGCACCACGCAATATACCGACGCCGTCGGCCTGCGCCCGCTGCGCGAAGCCATCGCAGCGCACTACGCCAGCGCCTTCGGCATCGACATGGATCCGCGCCGTATTGTGGTCACCGCAGGCGCCTCGGCCGGACTGCTGCTGGCCTGCGCGGCCTTGATTGGGGAGGGCGACGAAGTGCTCATGCCCGACCCAAGCTATCCCTGCAACCGGCACTTTGTGACAGCGTTCGGCGGCAAGGCCGTGCTGGTGGCGAGCGACGCCCATCGCCGCTATCAACTGGTGGCGGACGATGTAGCGCAGCGCTGGGGCGCGCGCACCAAGGGTGTGATTGTGGCCTCACCGTCCAATCCCACAGGTACCTCGCTGACGGGGCCGCAGATGCAGCAGATGCTGGCGGCGGTGCGTGCGCGCGGCGGCTTCGCCATCGTCGACGAGATCTACCAGGGACTGTCCTACGACCACGCTCCGCACAGTGCGCTCAACTACGACAGCGACGTGATCACGGTGAACAGCTTCTCCAAGTATTTCAACATGACGGGATGGCGCCTCGGCTGGCTGGTCGTGCCGGAAGCGTTGGTGCCGGCATTCGAAAAGCTCGCGCAGAACCTGTTCATCTGCCCGTCGACGATCGCGCAACATGCGGCGCTGGCTTGCTTCCACCCCGAGTCGATCGCGATCTACGAAGAGCGCCGCCTCGAATTTCAGCGCCGCCGCGACTTTCTTGTGCCGGCGCTGCGCTCGATCGGCTTCCAGATCCCGGTCATGCCGGACGGCGCGTTCTATGTGTACGCCGACTGCAGCCAGGTAGCCCACGCGGACGCGGGCAACAGCAGCGCCTTCAGCATGGCGGTACTGCGCGAGGCCGCCGTCGCGATCGTACCAGGCGACGATTTCGGCATCGCCGCGCCGGCGCAGCACGTGCGCTTTTCGTATGCGACCAAATACTCCCGGCTGGAGCAGGCAATGGAGCGCCTGTCCTCTTTGCTCGGAAGCGCGTCAGCGCCTCAACGTTAACCGAACCGGCGTATATTTCCTGCTACCGCAGAGCCTGTGTCACACGTTTGGGGTCAGGTCCGGCAACGTGACACGGTCCCAGCGCTAGCGCGTACGACTTGCCCAAACACTGGAAAATTACTGGCGATTGTGTCGCCAGAAGCTCCATCATTTCACCTATGTCAGTTCGCCGGACCTGACCCCACGCGTGTGACACGGGCTCAACAATAACGGGGCGCGGCGATGTGCTTCTTGTGCTCGTCAGACGCGATTTGGTAGAGTTATGGTTTGGCGGCGGGCTTGTTGGCGATGTGCTCAAGAGGGTTGACTTGGGTCAGGTCGCCGCCCAGGCGCGGATACCAGTTGCGCTTTGGTTCGGGCGTGCCCGTGCCGCGCGTGTGGCGCTCGTAGATCGCCACCCAGCCCATTGCGCCGTCGATGCGCTCCTGCGTAAAGCCGGTCTTTTGCTCGATGTAGGCGGGATCGGCCGCGCTCTTGAGTGTGAATTGCATGAGCTGGTCCAGCCTGGTCGATTGTATGTCCAGAATCGACGCTATCATTACCAGCGGCGTGGCCGCGAAGGCGTGATAGTGCAGCGCTTTGACCGCGCGTTCCATCTCGCGTGGCAGCGAGCCGTCCGCGGCGACTTGTTCCATCGCTGCGTCGAACACCTTGCGCCCCCATGCGAGATGCCGGGCCTCGCCGGTGACGGCGCCGGCAGCGGTGACGGCCAGGCCTTCCCAGTAGTAGTGGTTGTTGCGCTTGCCCTTGGATTGTTCCGAGTGGAGCATGGTCGCGTCGGCCAGTTTGCTCAGCCATCCTTCGATCTGCTGGCGTTGTGCCGCGCTCGCCGCGGGCTTGAGCTTGGCATAGCTGAGCGCAAGGCCGCTCAGCGTCCATTTGCGCTGGAAGTACGATTGTGAGGTCGTCATCTTTCCCAGCATGGCGTCCTGCTTTGCCCAGTTCGCCAGCCAGTCCAGCCCACATTGCGCGTCGGCCGCGCTTTCTCCAGTTGCACCTTGATAGACACTGGCCCTGCGCGCCACTTCTTCCAGAAAGTCATTCGTCGGCTTGGTGTTGGCGACATTGCGCGCCTTGAGCACGGGATCGACCGCCGAGTGGTTGCGGTCGGAGTAGTAGCTGTTGGCGTCGATATCGATGGCCGCCGGCGGGACGGGGCTGCAGGCCTTCGCCTGCACGAAAAGCGGTGCGAAAGCCAGCACGGCGGCGATGGCGCCGATGGCGGATGTGTTCGGTTTACGCATGGCGCAAGTCCTGGTGAATAGGTTATGGTGGAAAACGTTTGATGTGCGAGTTGAATCTTATCTCATCTGCAAATGGCGAGCAAAAGTATTGACTCAAAAACAAAATGGCTTATACTTCGGGAAAACGTTTTACCAAATTCCAGGCAAAAATGGAAAGGATTCCATCCTGGGCCTGAATAGCAGTCGCAGCCTCATTCATAAGTCCGGCAAACCGGTCAACCGCGGAGACAACACCGATGCAACAGCCCCATATCCACCCAGCACGCTTACTGCCCCTCACCACCGCCGTCCTGCTTGCGATCGCCGCCTGGCCCGGCGCGCTTCACGCGCAGTCTCAGGAACCGTCGGCCAAGCTGGAGACCGTGGTCGTCACGGCCAACAAGCGTGCCCAGAATCTGCAGGACGTGCCGGCCGCGATCACGGTGCTCAACGATGCGACCCTGGAGCGCGCCAATGTGCGCGACCTGGAGGACCTGCCCAGCCTGTCGCCCGCGCTGACCCTGTCCTACGGCACCCAGCCGGGCAACTTCAGCATCAATATGCGTGGCATCGGCACCTATTCGCTCGGGATCGGGGTAGAGGCGGACGTGTCCGTCATCATCGATGATGTGCCGATCGGGATGCAGGCGGGGGCCTTCAAGGATCTGGCCGACGTGTTCCGGATCGAGGTGCTGAAGGGGCCGCAGAGCACCCTGTTCGGCAAGAGTGCGATCGCAGGCGCCGTCAACATCACCACCAAGCCGATCAGCGGTGCTATGCGCGGCAAGACGACCTTGCTGGCCACCAATGACAAGGAATGGCGCGCCGGCGCCAGCTTGTCCGGTGCCGTGACCGAGTCCTTGCGCGCCCGCATCGCGCTCAGCAAAACAAACTACGACGGCCCGCTGCACAATCTGGCCACCGGGCGCGACGTCAATGGCAGCCGTGCCGACAACGTCAGCGCCAAGCTCGAATGGCAGCCGAGCGATGAGCTGACCGTCACCTTCAGCCCGCGCTACAACCGCACCGAGAAATTCTGCTGCTCCAGCGCCTACACGTCGATGACGCCGGGCGGCTTTTACCGCAATGTGCCGCAACTGCCGCAGTCGGTGGTATTGGCCGGGATCGCTACCGTGCCCGGCAACATCAATGTGCGCAACGATTATCCAACCGGCGGCAAGTTTCACGATGCCGGCGCCGGCCTCAAGTTCAACTACGCCTTCGCCCCCGACAGCGCGCTGGCCGGCTACAGCGTCGATTCGATCTCTTCGTATAGCAAGTACCACATGGACGATTACCAGGACAATGACAATACCGATGTCGATATCCTGCAATACCTCAAGCTGCCCGACGGGGTGACCCCGACCGGCATGCATGGCGGCCTGTACCAGTACGGCTTTTTCGACGTGGAATCGACGACCCAGGAGTTCCGCCTGACTTCGCCCGACCGCGGGCCGCTGCGCTATGTGGTCGGGCTGTGGTACGGCAAAAACGAACTGGCGCGCCAGTTGATCAAGGCGCCGCTGATCCAGAATGCCGGCACGGCCTACGGCGCCGAAGCGTGGAACATCAACAAGGCGATCTTCGGGCAAACCAGCTGGGACTTTCTACCTAGCAGCAGCCTGATCGCGGGCCTGCGCCTGAACCGCGAAGACACGGGATACAATTTCCACCGCTATACCGTCCCGCCCCAGACCTTCGCGCAGACCGAGTTCTATACAAAGAGCGACAGCAACAACAGCCGCACCGGCAAGCTGGGGCTTGAGCATCGGCCGGACGCGGACCATATGCTGTACGCGATGGTGTCGACCGGCCACAAAGGGGTGGCGTACGACCTGACCTCCGGCTTTACCGCGGCCCTGGCCGCCAAGCCAGCCGTGCCGGCGGAAACGGCCAGGAATATCGAGCTGGGATGGAAGGCGACCCTGCTGCAGAATCGCGCCATGCTCAACGTGGCCGTGTACCGCACCGACTTCAAGCACTTCCAGCAGTCGGCCGGCTTTTTCGATTATGACGGCGTGTTTCGTACCTCGCTCAACAGCCTGGGCGCCTTGCGTGCGCAGGGCGTGGAAGTGGATGGATCGTTCAAGGTCAGCCGCGAATTGCTGCTCAATGGCAGCTTCGCGTATAACGAGGCAACCATTGTCGAGTTCGAAAACGGCCCTTGCTACAACATCCTGAACGCGGCCGGCACCGGTGCGGTCTCGGCGCCTGGCTGCGAAGTCAGTCCGAAGTACAACAATACCAAGGTGCAGAACCTGGCCGGTAAGCCCTTGCCGAATGCCCCCAAGATCAAGGTCAATCTGGGCTTCCAGTATGACGTGGCGCTGCCGTCGAGCCGCTTTGATGCGTTTATGACCGGCGCATGGCGCTTCCAGAGCCGGACCCTGTTTGCATTGAGCCAGGATCCGCTGCAAGTGCAGGGCGCCTACGGCATTGCCAACCTGGGTTTCGGTATCAAGGACCGCAAGGACCGCTTCAAGCTGTCCATGTTCGTCAACAACCTGTTCGACAAGCGCTATGCGGCTGGGCTCAACAGCAGCATTGCGAGCACCAACTGGAGCGCGGCGGCGGCCAATCCCAATAAGGCGGTGACGATCACCGAGTGGATGCCGCCGCGCGATTACCGGCGCTACTTCGGCCTGAGGCTGGACCTGGGGTTTTGAACAGGGAGCGGTGCTGGATCGGTTTCCTTGATCGCTTGTGTGTTTGAAGTCTGCTTCTCCTTTTCCCCGTTCGCGGGGATTTTTTTCACCTGTCGCTACCGTCGCCTGGCCTTCAGTTCCGCGCGCAAGGCATCGATAGAGAAGGTGCGGCTTTTTTTGTCCGTGTCGGACGGAAGGCCCAACAGGTGGGTCAGGCCGCCACGCTGGAACAGCTGCTCGTCATCCTCGCTGACCGGGAACGACAAGGCCGTTTCCTGGCCGTTGGAGTAAGCCAGCACCGGGCTGCCGAGATGGGTGACGTTGACCCGGCACCATTCGCCAACGCCGATCTGGAAGCGATGCCTGAAGTCCGGCCTGGTGCCGATGAGCGTTTCGTCGACCGCCACGTCCACCCATTCGCAGCCGCACCGGTTGGAGATGACAATCTTCACCGTTCCGTCGGGTTGGGGAACACTGCCGCTCTGCGAGGGGCAGTCGGGCTCTCCTGTTTTGATGGCCCTGCTTGAGATCACCTTGCCGAGCACAAGCAATTCTTGCGCGAAGGAAGGGGCACACGCCAGGGACAGCACAACAAGGACAACAATCGGCTTCATTATCGGCTCGCTTTTCAGTCAATAGGGATGTCGCAGCTTACCCGATCGTCTGCCTGCCGCACCGCGTCATATCAAGGGCAGGGTGTATCCGGCGCAGCATCTGCATTCCGTTCCAGCGTGAGGCTCATCAGCCCGACTACCACGTCATTGCTGAGAGTGCGAAGCGTCAGGTCCCGCAAATTTTTGTCCGGATCGAGGACCAGTTGCAGCGCCGTGGCCGCTCCGCCATCGATGCGCTTGCCCGGATCGACCACGCGCAGGCGCACCTGCCCGGTTTTAAGATCGATGCGCGCGGGCACTGGGCCGGGACGCCGGAACTGGTAGTCGTCGATGAAATAATCCTCTTCGATCGGCCACCAGTTGTCCGGATTGACCAGCGCCAGGCGCGCCGTGCTGCCGTCGGTGTAGCCCACGATCACTTCGCCATTGTCGATGCGGCTTTGCATGTGGTTGGTCGAGCCGGCCATCAACAGCCAGGCGGTGGACGCCTTGCCGCACAGAGGCAGCCGTACTTCCGCCGGATAATTGTTCCAGCGCGAAGTGAAGATGATGTTATTGGCATCCGGCGAACCCGGCGTCGCGAAGCGCACGCCGTTGGGCATCGCAAGCGATCCACCAGACGTCGCGGACACCTGGCGCAGGCCGCTGTCGTCGATGGTCGCCATGTCGTTGACATGCCCGGCCCAGGCGCCGATGCCCTGCGATGGGAGGCTCAGCGAAACATGGGGCGAGCGTGGCGCCAGGTATTTGCCCGGCTTGAAAATCGTACTCACTTTGTCATTGAACCACGGTGCCAGATCGACCGAGCTGAACTTGCCGCTGCGTGGCAGCTGCCAGTCCGGCTGCTGGACGACAGGCGCAATGGCCTGCGCCGGGGCCGCCGGCGCAATTGCCGTGGCTCTGCCGCGCCAGCTGATGTCCACCTGAACCTGTTTGCCCATCGGTACCTCAACCAGCAGGGCTGCCTGGCCGGTACTGTCAGGGTCCGGGCGCCAGCGGGCCGGACGGCCATTGAGCGCGACTTTCGCCACGCCATCGTAGCCGGCGGGCACGCGCAGAATCAGCTTGTCGAAGCGGGCGTCAGCTTGCGTGACGGTCCAGCGCTCGGTCTTGCCGTGACGCTTGAAGGCCAGGCCCACGCCGGGATGGCGGATGCTGGCATGCTTCCATGCGGCGGGAAAGCCGGGCCGCACGGTCAGGGTGCGGGCCAGCGCGTCCGGTTGCAGGCCGAACAGGCCCTCGATCAGGGTGCGCGCCATCACGCCGGTGCCGTCGGCAAAGTCGCGCTGGGATTCGCGCCGGTAGACGTCCAGGTAATTCATGCTGCCCACGTTGCCGGGCGAGATGCCCATGTACATGGATGCCAGCAGGGAACTGCGCGTCAGCAGCCAGGCATCCGCGGCCTTTCCGGCCTTCCACAAGGCCAGCGCGGTGTGCAGGTTTTCACCCATGACCACGTTATTGATGGACCAGGAATACGGCATCCAGTCGGTGCTGGGCAGCATGGCGTAGGCGGCGTCGGCCGGTACACCCGGACCGCTCACGGGAATCGGCTTGAGATGGCGCCGCAGGTCGGCTGCCATGAGCGATGCTTCCTGCGCGGTCGGCACTTCCGAATCGATGGCATGGTAGAAGCTCCATAGACCATAGCTCGGATGCAGGCGCTGCAGGCCGAGCAGGCCGCGATACTCGCCAAAGGCGCCGCGCTCGGGCATCCACAGGTACTTTCGCATGGCCTTGGCGATCAGCTCGGCTTCACGCGCGTAGGCGTCGCCGTCCTTGCCGATCAGGCGCGCCAGCCTCGCGGCGCTGCGGTGCGCGTACACATTGTAGGCGCTGGCGTGGGTCGCGCCGCCGCCGCCGTAGTACAGGTCGTCGCTGGCCCAGATCGCCGCGTAGCCCTCGTACAGCGGCAGCTTGTCCGGTCCGTATTCGCGCCGGAACAGGCGCTGTTCCCACGCGAGGTGGCGCTCGATCGCCGGCCACACCTGACGCGCATAGTCCAGGTCGCCGGTCCACAGCAGGTGGCGGAAGAGGGCGTCGAAGAACACCATGTTCATGTCGTAGTGCGAGCGCGACAGGTCGCCGTTGGAGTGCAGGGCCGCTTCGCTGCGGGCCAGGTGGCTTGCGGCGTCCGGCGGCGGCAGCACGGCGGGAATGGCTGACGTATCCTGTTTGACCGTCCAGGTGCCGAAATTGCTGCGCGCCCGCTCGTGCCAGCCCAGCGCGTCCAGCGCGTAAGGGCCGCGCCAGCCCAGCAGTTTGGTGCGCCAGGCAATCGCGCCATGCATGATGGCCTGGTCCTTGTCGTCCCACAGCGCGTCCGCCACCACATTGAGCGCGCCCGCGGCGGCATTCAGGTAAGGATCGGGGGTGTCAATGATCACCTGCCTGCGCAAGGACGCGAAGTGACGCTGGGTTGCCAGGAAGGCCGACGCCAGCCCGGCGCGGCCCAGCCGTTCAACAGCGGCGTGAGCGGCTGGTGCAGTTTGCTTTGGGGCGCCCGCTTCGGCGTAGGTCGCCAGCTCCGCAGGCGCAGCCTGATCGGTTCGCTGCAAGGACAGCAGCAGCGGATGGCCGGCTTGCAGGCGCGCGCGGCCGACCACGAGCGGTATATTGGCGCTCATCGGTTCTGCCGACAGCAGGGCCGGGAGATCGTTCCACCATGCGGCGTCGGCCAGGTGCTGACTCGCACCTGTCGGCACCACGCCGGCGATCGTCGCGCGCTTGCTGGTCAGGGTGAAGCCTTGCTCGTCGAGGCTGATCCGGTTTCCGTCCGCGAACGCCGGCTGCAACTGGAAGTACTGGCTGATCGGCACTGCCTCCGTGCCGATGTCGCCGTCGCGCTTGCCGCGTACGCCGGTCACGCCGCCGTAGGCCCATACCAGTTCCGCGTCAGAGGCCAGCTTGCGGGCCCGGGCGCGCAGTATGAGTCCTTCGGTGTTGGCGTAAGCCAGCGCTTCAAGATTCAGCACGCCCTTGGGTCCAAGCATGGGATCGCGTATCTCGTAGCGTAATTCGCCCGGGCGATAGCGGGTGACGATGTTGGCGGCCTCATGCAGCCAGCGCACGCCGGCCGCCGTTTTGATGGCCAGGCGCAGGTTGCCTCCGCGACCGGGCAGATAGAGGAGGAACTCCGGCTTGTCGCCCCCATCGATGCGAAAGGCGGTGTGGCCGCCGTACAGCGAACGGTTGAAGAATTCACCGCCGTTTTTGATCACGAAGTCGTCGCCGTCCGGCCGATAGCGCAGCGCTTGCGCAAGCTGGCCCGTGAGATTGGGCTGCAGTCCCTTGCTTGCTGCGAAGGCCGGTTCAGCGCCGCTCGCGGTAGGGGCCACCACCGTCAGCATGCCAAGCAAAAGGACGGCGCGTGCGGTGCCAGACAATAGGGACATGCATTCTCCTTGAGTTGGCGGTAATTTTAGGTGCCTGTGCCCGGTTCAGGAGGGGGGGTCCGCTCAAGGAAATGAGTATTGTTGGGGGAATGTGGTCCGCAGTGGAAAAATACATCTCTGTAACAGAAACTTACAATAAAATAGGCATTTTCGCGTAATTATGTTTTGCTCAATGTTATCAGGCTGTAAGATGTCGGGGTTGATACAGCAAGTGATGGTGGCAGCATGTTGTCGAGCCCTAGTTTCGCAGTCGTCGCAGGTCCCCTTAGCAAAAAGACCCTGCGTGAGTTTCGCCGGGATGCTGGCTGGTCCATGAACATGGAGGAGGCCACATCGGTGGCGAAGGGCAGCCTGGTGCACTGGGCGATGCTCGTGCAAGGGAAAAAACAGGTGGGCATTGCCCGCCTTGAGCTGGCTGCGCCCCAGTTCTGCTGCGTCTCGGAACTGATCATTTCCTCACCTTTCCGGGGCAAGGGCCTGGGCCGGTTCTTCATGAAGCAGATCGAGCAATACTGCGGCAGGCTGCGCATTCAGCGGCTGCTCCTCCAGCCCACAGAGGATACCGGCGGCTTCTATCAATCGCTGTATTTCATCCCCGACAGCCACGTACCCGGCTTCCTGAAAAAGGAAATCAGCCCTTTCCAGAAAAAACTGTTGCCGCAGGGTTGAAGCTTCGGTTGCTGGACGGATACGAATCAACCATCGCCGTCGACATACTTGTCGACAACACCTAGTACTTTTCGTACACTGGGCGGCTACCCACCTTTACCATGTGCGCCAGCCCAGGCGCGCCTTGCCGCATGAGCGACTTCAATCCCTACCAGCCACCCGCACAGCCCGTGGCGCCGGGCGCGCCCGCAGCGCCAATCGCTCTTGACGGCGGCGGCTTAGGCGGGTGGCTGATTCTGGTCGGTCTCGGTATCGTGCTGACCCCGTTCCGCATGCTTCTTGAGATGGGCAAGATGTACAAGTCCGTCATTACCGACGGCGCCTGGGGAATCCTGACCACACCGGGCAGCGACCAGTATCATGCCTTGTGGGCCCCTTTTCTCATCGCGGAAAGCGGGATCAACCTGGTCATGGTCGCCGTGTGGCTATACCTGATCTATCTCTTTTTTGCCAGGAAGCGAGCGCTTCCCAGATGGTATGTCTTTGCCCATTGCGTGACCTTGGTGATCCTGATCCTCGACGCACTCGCGATGCAACTGGTCCAGCCGGACCAGCCTGTGTTCGACCCCGACACCACCAAGGAAATTGTCCGCACCCTGGTGGTGGTTTGTATCTGGGTGCCTTACATGCTGGTTTCCAAGCGCGTTGCAGCGACCTTCGTTCACTAGGCCGCTGGCTCGCGTCCTTCAGCGCCCACTTACTTCTTGTAGTAGCCGGCCGAGATGATGATGTCGTCGACTTTCTCGAAATAGGCCGACTTGGCCTGGATCTCCTTGGTCACGGGATTGACCCACTTGTAGTCGACCCAGCCGCTGCCCGGATTGGCCGCCTTGGCCACGATCTCTTTCATGAAGTACTTGTCGTCGGCATCCTTCAGCTCGGTCAAATCCTTGCCCACCATCTTGGGATTGGCGCCATGGGCCAGCACTTTCGCTTTCAAGTCCCAGACGCTCAGGTAGAGGTCGCGGTCGACAAATTTCCCCTTCGGGTTCACCACTTCGGTGAGCAGCTTGTCCTTGCCGTTGGCCTTCACGAAAGCCACCCCCTGCTTCACAAGGGCGGTCGCTTCCGCCGCGGTGGCGGGATCGGCGGCGAAGACGTTGGCGGCGAATGCGAACGAGGCGGCAACGGCGAGCAAACGTGCTGGAATGGTGGTCATCGAACTACTCCTTGAAAGTGACATCATGGGAATCGAAATCTTGCATTGATGTTGCCCGGATGAATTATTAAAGTCAACCGGGGCAAATTGATGTTGCGCTTTTAAAACGCGTGGCGGATGCCGAGGTTCAGGGCGCCGTCACCGGTACCGCCTTCGATCGCGCTGCCGACGGTATAGCCCGCGCCGTTCTTGTTGTCGATGCGCGCGTAAGCGCCATAGAGCTCGGTGCGCTTGGACAGTGCATAGCGGTAGCCGACCGCGAGCTGGTTCGCACTCTGGTCAAGGCGGGTGCGGTCGTCCTTGCGGATATACGAGGCCATTACCGTGTGTACGCCAAGCGGTACCGTCACGCCGAGCAGCAGGTCGCGGCTGTCGACCGAGGCTACGGGGGCCACCGCATAGCCGAAGGGATTGGCGGCATTGCGCAGGGGCGAGCTGTTCAGGCCCTTGTTGGTGGCGTACGCGGCATGCAGCTTGACCACGCCGGCGTCGTAGACAGCGGCCAGTACCGTGTTCTTCGCGCTGCTCAGGTTCTTCAGCGCGGCCGTGTCGTTGTTGCGGTTGTGGTAGCCCAGGCGCAGCTTGAGCGGGCCGCCGGCGTAGGCGAGTGCGGCCCCGATCTGGCGGCCCGCGCTGTTGTCGCCCGATACTTCGCCTGGCGCATAGGCCAGCTCGCCGGTCACGCCCTGCAGCGAAGGACTCACATACTTGATTGCATTGTCCATGCGGCTGGCCGAATTGCCGGTGGCCGGCATCAGGTTCTTGGTGTCGCCCGCGTAGCCGGAACCGAAGGGGTCGACACCGGCCACGGTCAGGTATTGCGGCGTGTACTGGCGGCCCAGGGTCAGGGTGCCGAGGCTCACGCTTTGCAGGCCGACATAGATCTGGCGTCCGAACAGCAGGCCGCCCTGGCCCATCGCCCCGGTATCGGCCTGGAAGCCATTTTCAAGCAGGAAGATGGCCGAGGTGCCGCCGCCCAGATCCTCGCTGCCCTTGAAGCCCAGGCGCGAACCGGCGCCGACCCCGCTGGTGATCTTGGTGGCCGAACCCGCCGCGGCACCGGTTTCGCGCACCAGCGCGACGTCGACGATACCGTAGATGCTCACGTTCGATTGCGCCGACGCGGTGGCGCTGAACGCGCTCAGGATAGCGAGCAAGAGGAAGGATGTTTTCATTGTAGTGACCTCATTATTGGATAGTGGTTGCAGCGGAATCGCCCGCTGTTGTGTGCAACAGGCAATTTCATTCTAGCACTATGAATAGAAGTTAAAATCACTTCGTTGATAATTTATCGATGAAATGTCGTTAAAAATAGACGTTTTTCTGCGGTGTTCTATAAATGACGGGAGGAGGGCGGCGCGCCGGGGAGCCGGCGCGCGCAGGAAGGGCAGGGGAAGGAAGCAGCTTACATCGATGCGGCCGAGCGCGCGGCCTGGTCATACAGTCCCGACAGCACGCGCAGGAAGCGCGCCAGTTCGCTCAGCTCAAAGCTTTCGGTGCCGTCGCCGCTCAGGCCCGACACCAGCACCTGCTCGCGGATCTCGAAGTACTTCTTGCACAGCGCCTGGCCGGCCTCGTTGGTGGCGTACAGCACTTCCTTGCCGCGCTTTTCGGTATGCACCAGGCCCAGTGTCTGCAGCTTCTTGAGCGAGTAGTTGACGACATGGGTGTCTTCGATATTCAGGATGAAGGCAATGTCCGACAATTTCTTTTCGCGCGCGCGGTGGTTAATGTGGTGCAGCACCAGCACGTCGAGGTTGGCCATGTCCTTCATGCCGGCCGCGGCCATGCAGCGTACCGCCCAGCGGTTGAAGGCGTTGCCGGCAATGATCATGCCGAACTCAAATTCGCTCAGCTCGGCGCTGCGGCCGGATGCAAGATGGGACGAGGACACGATAGGTGTCTTGGCCATGGAGGCCGAGGGAACAGGCGCAGGCGTGCTGGCGGGTTTGTCGGCTTTTTCTTTAGGCATTGCAGAACTCCGGAATAGGGGCAGGTCATGGCGATGTCAATGTGTCTTGATATCGATCACCAGCATCTTAACCGGAGAATGCCCGTCGCAGAATGGAATCTGCCTTAGTTCCGCCGCAAGCTGTGCCCGCCGCCGGCCAGCAAAGGCCGCATGGGCAGGGCGCGGGCCGGCGCCGCCGCCGCTGCCGGGGCCGGCGTGGCCTTCCCCTCCAGTATGAAGCGGCTCACCAGTTCGGCCAGGCCCGCGCTCTGGTCCTGCATGCTGGCCGCCGCCGCCGCGGCCTGTTCGACCAGGGCCGCGTTTTGCTGGGTCACGGAGTCCATCTCGGCAATCGCCGTATTGACGTGGCCGATGCCGGTGCTCTGCTCGCGCGAGGCGGCCGTGATGTCGGCCATGATGGCGGTCACCCGGCCCACGCTGGCGACCACCTGCCCCATGGTGGTACCGGCCTGGGCGACCAGGGCGCTGCCGGCGGCGATGCTGTCGACCGAGTCGCCGATCAGGCCCTTGATTTCCTTGGCTGCGGCCGCGCTGCGGTGGGCCAGGTTGCGCACCTCGCTGGCCACGACCGCAAAGCCGCGGCCCTGTTCGCCTGCCCGCGCCGCTTCCACCGCGGCGTTGAGCGCCAGGATATTGGTCTGGAAGGCGATGCCGTCGATCACGCTGATGATGTCGACGATGCGTCTGGCCGAGGAGTTGATGGTTTCCATCGTGGCGATCACCTGGCCGACCACCTCGCCGCCTTGCTGGGCCACCGTGGAGGCGGACAGGGCGAGCGTGTTGGCCTGCACCGCATTGTCGACGTTCTGCTGCACGGCCGAGGTGAGCTGTTCCATCGAGGCCGCCGTTTCTTCCAGCGCGCTGGCCTGCGACTCGGTGCGGCCAGATAAATCCATATTGCCAGCCGCGATTTCGGCCGAAGCCGTGGCGATGGTTTCGGCACTGCTGCGGATGTCGCCGATGGTGGAGGCCAGATTGTCCTGCATGCGCTTCATGGCCGACAGGATGCTGTCGCGGTCGGCGCCGCCGATGGCGACTTCGCCGCTCAGGTCATTCGCGGCGATCTTGCGCGCGATCTCGGCGGCGTATTCCGGCGCGCCGCCCAGGGTCTTGTGCAGGCTGCGGTTAATCGCCAGCACCACCAGCGAGAGCAGGGCCGACACCAGCACCAGCAGGCCCGCCGCCTGCCACAGGGAGGTACGGAAGGCGCTGTCGATATCGTCCACATAGACACCGGCGATCAGGGTCCAGCCCCAGGGCGCATACGTGCCGACCCGGCTCAGCTTGGGCACCGCTTCGGTCTCGCCCGGACGCGCCCAGACATAGCTGACAAAGCCGCTGCCGGCGGGTGACTTGCCGACGGCGACAATGTCGCGGTACAGGTAGTTACCCTGCACATCCTTGAAATCAAGCATGTTCTTGCCGTTTGATTCAGGCTTGAACGGGTGCATCACCACGGCGCCATCGAGATTGACGATGGTGAGGTAGCCATCCTTGCCGAAGCGTAGTCCCTGGATGACCACGGCGGCCTGCTTCTGCGCCTCTTCACGGCTGAGCTTGCCGGAGGCCGCCTGGTCGCCGAACAGCTTGACGGCACTCACGCCGACATCGACCACGTTGCTCAGATCGAGCTTGCGCTCTTCCATGCGCAGGCTGCGGGTCTGGACCGCGCTGTAGATGCCGACGCCGGCAATGCACAGCAGACTGCACAACAAGGGAATCCATAACTTTTGTAAAAAGGTCAGTTTCATGCTGTCGTCTCCTGTGGGCCGGATGGGCTTGCCTAATCAATCGTGAAATCGGTCACCAGCATTTTTCCCGGTGCGTGGCAGATACAGAACGCAATCTCGCTCAGTTCCGCCGCATATTGCGGCGTGACCCCGCAGGCCCAGAACACCGGCAGCTCATCGTCCAGCAGGTCCACCGGGTCGCCAAAGTCGGGCTTGCCAAGGTCGGCAATGCCGATCGCCTCGGGATGACCGATGTGCACAGGCGCGCCGTGCACGCCGGGATAGCGGCCGGAAATGCTGACCGCGGCGGCCACGTCGGCGCTTTTAATCGGCCGCATGCTGACCACCATATTGCTCCGGAAGACACCCGCTTCCGCGCAAGGGATCGTGGTCTTGTACATGGCCACGTTGCGTCCCTGGCTGACATGGCGCAGCGCGATCCCGCCCGCCATCAGCGCCTGCTCGAAGGAAAAGCTGCAGCCAAGCAGGAAGCTGACCATGTCCTCGCGCCAGTAATCCCTGATATCGGCCACCTCGGCCACCAGCTTGCCGTACTCGTAGACGCGGTAGCCGGGCAGGTCGGTGCGCAGATCCGCGCCGGGCGCGCAGCGCGGCTCCACCACGCCGGCCTCGAGCACCTCGACCAGGGGACAGGGCTTGGGGTTGCGCTGGCAGAACAGCAGAAAGTCGAAGGCATGCTCGCGCGGCACCATCATCAGGTTGGCCTGCACGTGGCCGCGCGCCATGCCGGCGGTCTGGCCGACCAGCTGGCCGCTGCGGCACAGGGCGCGCACGTCGGCCGGCGAAAGGGTAGGTTCGCTTGTAGTCATCGTCACACCCCCAGGTAGGCCTTCTTCACATCCTCGTTGTGCAGCAAATCCTTGCCCGCGCCTTCGAGCACGATGCGGCCGGTCTGGATCACATAGCCGTGGTGGGCGATGGCCAGCGCCTTGTGCAGGTTCTGCTCGACCAGCAGCACCGACACGCCTTCTTCATTGACCAGCTGGATGGTGTCGAGCACCTTGGTCACGAAACGCGGTGCGATGCCCCAGGAAGGCTCGTCCAGCAGCAGCATCTTGGGCTTGGCCATCAGGCCGCGGCCGATCGCCAGCATCTGCTGCTCGCCGCCGCTCATGGTGCCGGCCAGCTGGGTACGGCGTTCCTTCAGGATAGGAAACAGCCGATACATGCGCTCGATCGATTCGGCCACTTCGTGGCGGTCGTCGCGCGTGTAGGCGCCCAGTTCCAGGTTGCGCTGCACGGTCAGGCGCGCGAAGATGCGGCGTCCTTCGGGCACCAGGGACAAGCCCAGCCCCACGCGCTTGTGGGCCGGCATCTTGCCGATCTCCTTGCCGTCGAAAACGATCTCGCCTTCGTCGGCCTGGTTCAGGCCCGCCACCGCGCGCAGGGTGGTGGACTTGCCGTTGCCGTTGCCGCCCACCAGGGCCACGATCTGGCCCGGCTTGACCTGCATGTCGACTTTGGAAATGGCCAGCACGCCGTCGTAGCTGACTTTCAGGTTGCGTATCTGTAGCATCATTCATCTCCCAGGTAGGCGGCGATCACTTTCGGATCGTTCGAGACGGCAACCGGATTGCCATCGGCGATTTTCTTGCCGTAATCGAGCACCACGATGGCGTCGGCGATCGGCATGATGCCCTCCAGCACGTGCTCGACGATCAGGCAGGAGATGCCGCGTTCGCGGATCTTCAGCACCACTTCCACCGCTTCGCGCACCTCGGTCAGGTTCAGGCCGGCCATCACCTCGTCCATTAGCAGCAGGACAGGGTCCACGGCCAGCGCGCGCGCCACCGCCAGGCGCCGCTGTTCGCTGATGGTCATGCTGCCGGCCGGCTTGTCGGCAAAGCGGCCCAGGTTGACGAAGTCCAGCAGCTTGCTGGCGCGCTGGCGCGCTTCGGCTACGCGCCGTCCGATCAGGAAGGAACCCACCATCACGTTTTCCAGCGCCGTCATGCTGGTGAAGGTGCGTGCGACCTGGAAGGTGCGGCCGATGCCGGCGCGTGCGCACTGCTCCGGCGACAGGCCCGAGATCTTCTTGCCGTTCAGCCAGATGTCGCCCGAGGTGGGTGGCGAAAAGCCGGCGATGCAGTTGAACATGGTGGTCTTGCCGGCGCCGTTGGGGCCGATCAGGCCGACGATCTGGCCCTTGCCCAGCTCGAAGGACACGCCTTCGTTGGCGGTCACCCCGCCGAATTTCTTGGTGACGTTCTCGACTCTCAGCAAGCTCATGCTTGTTCTCCCTTGGCGGCCTGGGCACGGCGCGTGTTGCGCCGCGCGCGGAAATTCTTCAGCCAGCCGAGTGCGCCTGTGGGATAGTAGACCGCCACGACGACGATCAGGGCCGCGTAGACGATCAGGTCGGTGCCGCGCCCGGAACCGCCGAACAGGGTGCGTGTGCCTTCTTCGATCAGGGTCAAAATGCCGGCGCCGACCAGCGGACCGAACAGGCTGCCGACGCCGCCCAAAATGGACACCAGCGCCATCTTGATCGATAAACCGGTATGCAGGACCGAGGCCGGGTCGATGTACAACTCCTTTTGCGCGTACAGGCTGCCGCCCAGGGCCGTGAAAAAGCTGCTGATGGCAAAGGCGACCTGCTTGTAGCGGCCCAGGTTGATGCCCAGGCTGCGCGCCGCGTCCGGTTCATCCTTGATGGCGCGGAAGTAGTAGCCCACATAGCTCTTTTCGATCGCGTAGTTGGCCGCCAGGGTCAGGGTGAGGAGGCCCAGCGCGATGTAGTAGTAAGGCACCTTGGACGCGAACACGAACACCGCCCAGCCTTCCTGGTCCATGGGAATGGTCAAGCCCACGGCCGAACCGGCGAACTCCCAGTTGGTAAACAGGATCTGGATGATCTCGGCCACGGCAATGGTCGCCATCGAAAAGTAGTGTCCCTTGAGGCGGAAGCAGGACCAGCCGATGACCAGGCTGATGGCGGCCGACAGCACGCCCCCGGCCAGCATCGCCAGCCAGGGATTGATGCCCCAGCGCGCGAACAGGATGGTCGAAGTGTAGGCGCCCAGGCCGTAAAAGGCGGCCTGGCCCAGCGAGATCTGGCCGGCATAGCCGCCCAGGATGTTCCAGGCCACGCCCAGCTGGGCGGCCATGAGGACCAGGATGGCCAGGTTCTGGTGCGAGGGATCCTTGATGAGCAGCGGGACCAGGCAGGCCAGCAGCAGGGCCAGCAGGACGGCCAGTGGCAGCAGCCAGGCCGCCCTGCCCAGGCGCCGCGGCACCGGGGCGGCCAGGGTCTCTGCCGGTAGTGAGGGGCTGTGTAGCGTATTCATGATGTTGACCTCTTATCGTTAATGTCGGTGGCGGGCGGCGCTCACGCCTTGCCCATCAAGCCCTGGGGACGGAACATCAGCACCGCCAGGAACAAGGCCAGCACGATGGCCAGCTTGAACTGGGGCCCGAGCAGAAAGCCGCCCAGCACCTCGATCACACCGACCAGGATGCCGGCCACCAGTGCCCCGACCACCGAGCCGAAACCGCCCAGGTTGACCACCACGAAGGCGATCAGGATGAAATTGGCGCCCACTTCCGGGAAGATCGGGAAGAAGGTCGACAGCAGCGCACCGGCCACGCCGGCGCAGGCCGCGCCCACGCCCCAGGCCAGGGCGAACATCTTTTGCGAGTCGATGCCCATCAGGCGCGCCGCATCCTTGTCGGCGGCGGTCGCTTCCAGCGCGGCGCCGGCCTTGGTGCGGGTCAGGAACAGGTAGATGGCGCCGGTGACGATGATGGCGCCCACGCCGGCGGTCACCTGCGGCATGCCGATCTGGATCCCGGCGATGCTGACCTGGCCGCTGACCATGGTGTTGCCGACGGTACGGAAGTCGGGCGTCCAGAAGTACTGGGCGATGCCGCGAAACAGGATCATCAGGCCGAAGGTGGTAAACACCTGGGACAGCATGGGTGCGTCGGTGATCTTGCTGATCACCAGTTTGTAGATGATCACGCCCAGGCCGAACAGCATCAGGGCGGTCAGGGGCAGGGTGACGATGGGGTCGAGCGCATACAAGGCAAACAGCCAGAAGCTGGCATACATGCCGAACATCAGGAACTCGCCGTGGGCGAAATTGACGATATCCATGACGCCAAAGATCAGGGTGAGTCCAATCGCCACCAGGGCATAAATGAGCCCGATGAGCACCCCGGACGCGAGGGTCTGCAACAGAATTTCGATAGACATGATTTCTCCTAGCGCGAGCGGACCGGCGCAGTAATGCAGTGAATGTTTGCACCCCGGCCGCGTGTGGACGCGGCCGGCGGGCGTGCTTCTCTGGTGCTTACTTTTGCTTACTTTTGCTTACTTGCGCCTGTCTACTTGCGCTGGTCCCACTTCGGCATCGGCCAGACCACGGGGCGGGTCGCGAGGTCGAACGGCCAGATGGTGTGGTATTTGCCGTCGATAACCTGCACCAGGATGCCGGCGCCATAGATGTTCTGGCCGGTGGCGTCGAACTTGATGCCCTTCCACGGCATGATGGTCTGCTTGCCGTCGATATTGATGGCCGAGAGGGACTTGCGGATCGCTTCCGGTTCGGTCGAGGCCGCTTCGTTGATGGCCTGGGCCAGGGTCAGGAGACCGGTAAAGGTGCGCGAGGAGTTGCCGGTGAAGTTGATCTTGTTACGCGAGAAGAACAGGTCGTTGACTTGCCCGATCAGCGGGTTCGACTTGGCCAGGTCGAGCGACCAGACTTCGCGCGTGATGATGAACTCGGCATCCTTGCCCAAGGTCTTGATGAACTCGGTGTCGGTAAAGCCGGAGTTGTTCGCCAGGATCATGTCCGGCGAAAAGCCCAGTTCCTTGTAGGTCTTCATCGACATGATGGCGTCGCCCGTGTACGACGACTGCATGACCACTTGCGGATTGCCGGACTTCATCAGTTGCACTTCCGAGGTGAGCTGGGTGCTCTTCTGCGGATAGGACACGGCCTTGACGATGTTGTAGCCCTGTTCCTGCGCCAGTTTGGTTTCCAGTTTGGTGGTTTCGTTGCCCCACTGCGTGTTCTCGTTGAACAGCGCCAGTTGCCTGGTCTTGATGCCGCGCTTGGCTTCCAGTTCCTTGAAGAACTGGAAGAAGTTGTGCACGAACAGGTCATCGTGCGGCGTGGTGCGGAAGAACCATTTGAAACCGCGCTGGGTCAGCGAAGCCGACGACGATTCGGGATTGACGAAGGGGATCTTGTAACGCTCGGCCACCTGGCTGGCGGTCTGGGTCACGTTGCTGTTGTAGGCGCCGAGCAGGGCCACCACTTTTTCCTGGGTGATCAGGCGTTCGGCTTCGGTGGCGCCCACTTGCGGGTTGCCCTGGTGGTCACCGAAGACCAGCTTGATCTTCGCGCCCTTGAGCTTGGGCAAGCCGCCGCCGGCCGCGAACGGCAAGCCCTGCAGTGAGGGAGCACCGTTGTTGACGATGTCGGCCGCCATTTCCAGCGCCTTTTTCATCTCGCCGCCGGCCGATGCGCCGGGACCGGAGAGCGGGTAAATGACCCCGATCCGTACTTCCTGTTGTGCATACGCCGACATGCTGAAACACACCGCCACACCGGCCATCGCCACCTTGCTGATGATTGCTTTGAACATCATGATTTTCCCCCTGGTTGTCATTCCACGAACTGCTTTTTTTGCTCCGTGCGGCGAACCGGCACGGAGGATATTTACATCGGTCGATGCTTTTTTTGTGCTGCCGGGCCTACTGAAATGTACCGCAATGTCGATGCCGCTCCTCAACATTTTTGCTCCGCTTCGCAACGCTCCGCCTGCCGTCGTTTGCATGGTCTGTTTCATCGTCTCCTCTTTCTTTTTGTGAATTTTTCTTGAATCTTAAACGTTATATCGATAATATGTCAATAAATTATCAGCAAAACGTTTGTTTAATCGCTTCATCCGGCGCCAGGCACGCCGGCGGCGCACGCATCGTCTGGGCGCGCACTTCGACAAGTTTTGTCAGCAGTTTTGTCAGCACACGACGACCAAGCCGCGCGGGCGGCGTCGTCTCTATAAGAAAGGTGCAATCACATGGACAATCAGGATGTATTACACGGGGACCAGGACCAGCGCTGGCAGTTCTGGATCGACCGCGGCGGCACCTTCACCGACATCGTTGCCCGCGATCCGGAAGGGCGCCTCCACACCCGCAAGCTGCTGTCGGAAAACCCGGAGCAGTACCGCGATGCCGCCGTCGCCGGCATCAAGCGCCTGCTCGGTCTGGGCCCGGACGAGGCCATCACCCCGCAGCTGGTGGAAGCGGTCAAGATGGGCACCACGGTGGCGACCAATGCCCTGCTCGAGCGCAAGGGCGACCCGACCGCGCTCTTGATTACCCGCGGTTTTCGCGACGCGCTGCGGATCGGCTACCAGAACCGGCCACGTTTGTTCGACCGCCACCTGGTGCTGCCGGAACTGCTGTACAGCGCCGTGGCTGAAGTGGACGAGCGCATCGCCGCCGACGGCGCCGTGGTGACGCCGCTCGATATCGACGGCGCCCGGCGCGATCTGCAGGGGCTGTACGACAGCGGCCTGCGCGCCCTGGCGATCGTGCTGATGCACGGCTACCGTCACAGCGCCCATGAGCAAGCGCTGGAAGCGCTGGCGCTGGAGATCGGCTTTACCCAGGTGTCGGTCTCGCACAAGGTCAGCCCGATGATGAAGCTGGTCTCGCGCGGCGACACCACCGTGGTCGACGCCTACCTCTCGCCCATCCTGCGCCGCTATGTGGACCAGGTGGCCCAGCAGATGGACGGCGTGCGCCTGCTCTTCATGCAGAGCAACGGCGGCCTCACCAGCGCCAACTGCTTCCAGGGCAAGGATTCCATCCTGTCCGGCCCGGCCGGCGGGATTGTCGGCATGGCGCGCACGGCCGCCAGCGCCGGTTTCGACAAGATCATCGGCTTCGACATGGGCGGCACGTCCACCGACGTCTCGCACTACGCGGGCGAGTTCGAGCGCGAATTCGAAACCCAGGTCGCCGGCGTGCGCATGCGCGCTCCCATGATGAGCATTCATACGGTGGCCGCCGGCGGCGGCTCCATCCTGCACTATGACGGCGCGCGTTTCCGCGTCGGCCCGGACAGCGCCGGCGCCAATCCGGGACCGGCCAGCTACCGCCGCGGCGGCCAGCTTGCCGTCACCGACTGCAACGTCATGCTGGGCAAGATCCAGCCGGCGCATTTCCCGGCGGTGTTCGGCCCGCGCGCCGACCAGCCGCTCGACCGCGAGGTCGTGGTGCGCAAGTTCACCGACATCGCCGACCGCATCGCCGCCAACAGCGGCAAGGCCTGCACGCCGGAACAGGTGGCCGAAGGCTTTATCGATATCGCCGTGGGCAACATGGCCAATGCGATCAAGTTCATCTCGGTGCAGCGCGGCCATGACGTCACCGACTACACCCTGACCACCTTCGGCGGCGCCGGCGGCCAGCACGCCTGCCTGGTGGCCGACGCGCTCGGCATGACGCGGGTATTCGCCCATCCCTTCGCCGGCGTGCTGTCGGCCTACGGCATGGGCCTGGCCGACCAGACCGCGATGCGCGAGCAAGCCATCGAAACCAAGCTGCTGCCGCACACCATGGCGCAACTGGCCGCCGCGGTCGAAGTGCTGTCGGCCCAGGTGCGCCAGGACTTGCTCAAACAGGGCGTGGAGGCGCGCCGCATCGGCGTGACCGCGCGCGTGCACCTGCGCTACGACGGCTCGGACTCGGTGATCGTGGTGCCCTTCGCGCCGCTGGACACCATGTTCGGCCAGTTCGAAAGCGCCTATAAAAAACGCTATTCCTTCCTGATGAGCGACAAGGAGCTGGTGGTCGAAGCGATCTCGGTGGAAGCGGTCGGCAGCGCCGCCGACAGCGCCGAAGTGCGCGAGAGCCTGCCCCCGCGCGAGGGCGCCTTGCGGCCTCACGACATCGTTCAGCTGTATTCGGGCGGCGCCTGGCACGACAGCGCGCTGTACCTGCGCGCCGACACCCGCCCGGGCGACATGGTCGAAGGCCCGGCCATCATCGCCGAAGCGAATGCCACCAACGTGGTGGAACCCGGCTGGGCCGCCGAAGTGACCGGGCTCAATCACCTGGTACTGACGCGCGTGGTGGCGCGCACCCAGAGCAAGGCGATCGGCACCGAAGCCGATCCGGTCATGCTGGAAGTGTTCAACAATCTGTTCATGAGCATCGCTGAGCAGATGGGCCTGCGCCTGCAGAACACGGCGGTGTCGGTCAACATCAAGGAGCGCCTCGATTTCTCCTGCGCGCTGTTCGACGCCCAGGGCAACCTGATCGCCAACGCCCCGCATATCCCGGTACACCTGGGATCGATGGGCGAGAGCATCAAGACCATCATCCGCGAGAATGCCGCCAGCATGCGCCGGGGCGACGTCTATATGCTGAACGATCCTTACCACGGCGGCACCCACCTGCCCGACGTGACCGTGATCACGCCGGTGTTCGACGCGGCGGGCAAGGAAGTGCTGTTCTACGTCGGCTCGCGCGGCCACCACGCGGACATTGGCGGCATCACGCCGGGCTCCATGCCGGCCGACAGCACCGTGGTCGAGCAGGAGGGCGTCCTGATCAACAACTTCCAGCTGGTGCGCGGCGGTGAGTTCCTGGAAGCGGAGACGGTGGCTTTGCTCTCGTCCGGACCTTACCCATGCCGTAACATCGGCCAGAACATCGCTGACCTGCAGGCACAGATCGCGGCCAACCAGAAGGGCGTGGACGAGCTGCTCAAGATGGTCGATCACTACGGCCTGCAGGTGGTGCGCGCCTACATGGGCCACGTGCAGGACAATGCGGAAGAAGCGGTGCGCCGCGTGATCACGGCACTCAAGGACAGCAGCTACGAATACCGGCTCGACAACGGCGCCGTGATCCAGGTCGCGATCCGGGTCAATCATCTGGAGCGCACTGCCGATATCGACTTCACCGGCACTTCGCCCCAATTGAACAACAACTTCAACGCCCCAAGCGCCATCTGCATGGCGGCGGTGCTGTATGTCTTCCGCTCGCTGATCGACGATGAAATTCCGCTCAATGCCGGTTGCCTCAAGCCGCTCAACGTGATCATCCCGGAAGGCTCGATGCTCAATCCACGCTATCCGGCGGCGGTCGTGTCGGGCAATGTGGAAACCTCGAGCTGCATCACCAACGCGCTGTATGGTGCCTTGCAGGTGCTGGCCTCGGCCCCGGGGACGATGAACAACTTCACCTTCGGGAACGAGCAGTACCAGTACTACGAGACGATCGCGGGCGGCTCCGGCGCCGGTCCGGGCTTTGACGGCACGGACGTGGTGCAAACCCACATGACCAATTCGCGCCTGACCGATCCCGAGATTCTGGAGTGGCGCTATCCGGTGCGGCTGGAGAGCTACACCATCGCCAAGGGCTCGGGCGGGGCAGGGCGCTGGCACGGCGGCAATGGCGGCGTGCGCAAGATCCGCTTCCTGGAGCAGATGAGCGCTTCCATCCTGTCCAACAACCGCATCGTCCCGCCCTTCGGCATGGCCGGCGGCGAACCTGGCCGGCGCGGGCGCAATTACGTCGAGCGCGTCGACGGCAGCATCGAGGAACTGGGCTTCGTTGCCAGCACCGAGATGGCGCCCGGCGACGTGTTCGTGATCGAGACACCGGGCGGCGGCGGCTATGGCGATGCAGCCGGCGCCGACACCGACAACAACAAGGAGGGCACCTGATGCCGGCCCAGCACACCATCCCGTCCTACCTCACGCCGCATGGCCTGGGCCCGTGGGGAAATTACCTGGAACAGATCGACCGCGTGACACCGCATCTGGGACCGCTCGCGCGCTGGGTCGAGACCATGAAGCGCCCCAAGCGCATGCTGGTGGTCGACGTGCCGATCGAGCGCGATGACGGCAGCGTCGCCCATTACGAGGGCTACCGGGTCCAGCACAATCTCTCGCGCGGCCCCGGCAAGGGCGGTGTGCGCTTCCACCAGGACGTGACGCTGTCGGAAGTGATGGCGCTGTCGGCCTGGATGACGGTCAAGAACGCGGCCGTGAATGTGCCTTACGGCGGCGCCAAGGGCGGGATCCGGGTCGATCCGGCCACCCTCTCGCCCGGCGAACTGCAGCGCCTGACGCGGCGCTACACCAGCGAGATCAATATCATCATCGGTCCCAACAAGGATATTCCCGCGCCCGACGTCAACACCAACGAGCAGATCATGGCATGGATGATGGATACCTATTCCATGAACCAGGGCAGTACCGCGTCCGGAGTCGTCACGGGCAAACCGATTTCGCTGGGCGGCAGCCTGGGACGGCACGACGCCACCGGGCGCGGCGTGTTCGTGGTCGGCTGCGAGGCGGCCGCCAGCCGTGGCCTCGATATCGCCGGAGCGCGCGTGGCGGTGCAGGGCTTCGGCAATGTGGGCGGCGTCGCCGCGCGCCTGTTCGAGGCGGCCGGCGCGCGTATCGTGGCGGTGCAGGACCATGTGTCGACGGTGGTGCGTGCATCCGGCCTCGATGTAGCGGCGCTGCAGCGCCACGTGCAGGCCCATGGCAGCGTGGCGGGGTTTGCCGAGGCCGACGAAATGCACGAGCGCGCGCGCTTCTGGGACACCGACTGCGACATCCTGATTCCGGCGGCGCTGGAGCAGCAGATCACGGCCGACAACGCGGGCCGCATCCGCGCCGGCATCATCCTGGAAGGGGCCAACGGTCCGACCACGCCGGCCGCCGACGACATCCTGCACGAACGCGGGGTGCTGGTGGTGCCCGACGTGATCGCCAACGCGGGCGGGGTGACGGTCAGCTATTTTGAATGGGTGCAGGATTTCTCCAGCTTCTTCTGGACCGAGGAAGAGATCAACCAGCGCCTGACCCGCATCATGCGCGAAGCCTATGGCGCGGTCTCGCAACTGGCGCACGACAAGGGCATGTCGCTGCGCACCGCGGCCTTCCTGATCGCGTGCACGCGGGTGCTGCATGCACGCGAGATGCGTGGTTTGTATCCCTGACCATGCAACCGCTATGCGCATGCATGGTGATCGCCGGCGCGCTGGCGTCGGCCGCTGGACGGGCGGCGCAGGTGGACTGCGTCTCCTTCCACTATCCGCCGATGGTCAGCCGCGGCCCGGCGGGCACGGCCCATGGTCTGGCGGTGGACCTGGTGGTGGCTGCGCTGCGCACCCAGGGGCACCAGGTGCGGGTGCGGCTGCTGCCCTGGGGCCGGGCGCTCGCCATGGCCGAATCGGGCCAGGCCGACTGCATCTTCACCCTGTACCGCACGCCCGAGCGCATGCGCTTCCTGGATTACAGCAGCGCAGCGATCGACAGCCAGACCATTTACCTGTACGCCCGTGCCGGCATCGAGCTGGCCATCAACGGCAATGTGGAGCTGCTGCGGCGCTACCGGGTCGGGACGGCGCGCAAGGTGCAGTATGGCGAGCGCTTCGAGGCGGCGCGCGCCGGATTGCAGATCGACGAAGCCTCGACCATCGCGCAATCGTTCAGCAAGCTGGCGCTGGGGCGGGTCGACCTGGTGCCCAGCAGCGGCAAGACGGCTGACGCAATCCTGGCGCAGCCGTCCATGGCACCCTACGCGCAGCGCATCGTGCGCCTGGCGATGCCGATTGAGACGGTCATGAGTTATGTGGGTTTTTCGCGCAGGAGCAGGCTGAAAGGCCTGCGCGGGCAGTTCGATGCGGGTTGGCAGGCGCTGGAGGCCAGTGGCGAGCAGGCGCACTTGCTGCGGCAGTACGCACAGGAGCACGAGACGGCGCTGCTGCCGCCTTCGCGCTTCCATTGAACGCGCCCGCCGGGGTTTAAGCAGTTGTGCGCGCGGCGCGGCGGCGCCGGGTGTAGCCCATCAGCGCGGCGCCCAGTCCGATCAGCAGAGCGCTGGCAGGTTCCGGTACTTCGGGCAGCGGCACGGCATCGACCACGCCAAAGGTCAGGGTGCCGAAATTCCAGCGCCCGTCGACGCCGGCGGCATCGTCAAAGTCCTCGAAGAATTCCAGGCGCAGGATGCCGTCGGCGCCCACGTCAAAGCCCAGTCCATAGTCGTCCAGGTTGACCGAGTCCGCGTAGGTGCCGGTGCCGGGATTCTCGTCGGCGTAGCCCGGGTAGAAGACGACGCCGCCAAATCCCGAGGAGTCGGTGAACGCCAGGTTCATCTCGGACAACCAGCTGGTGCCGAAGGCTGTCAGATTCACCAGGTACTGCAGGCTGGCGATGTGCGCATTGGCGCCCACATTGAAGGTGAGGACGGTATTGTCGCTATCGCCCAGCTCGCCATGACTTTCGATCCCCGCCACGTTGACGACCAGGGGTGCGGCGAACAAGGATGTGCAGGCGAAAAACGACAGGCCGACCAGCAGTTTGCTAAGTGAACGAAATGACATGGAGATCTCCGGGTCCGTGAATGGTGGAGATTGCCTATGCAACAATCGTGCCAAAAAATTAATATGCGGCAAGCCTTTGATTCGTTTGCAGATAATGGGAACGCGTCCGATCCTGTGGCCGGAACTGTAATGTTTTCCGACAGAAATCTATCCGGCCTGCATATCACGGCATGCGCAAACGCAGGCAATCCCGTGTTTTGGTCTAGCTATGCTTACTGACAGCTTGTCTTCACGCTCCCGCTCTTTATACTGGATTGGTCGCATCCGTCCGCCCGCAGCAGCCGGGCGCTGTCGCCAATGCTTGCGGGGAGCGCTTAGCCTATGAAGCAATTTCTCACTCAAAAGAAAGCCGCAGCGGCCAGCGTGCGCCCAGCGCTCCTGAAAAACAGCCTGCACAGCAAGCTGGCGCCCGGTCCGCGGCACGATCCGCAAGAGGCGGAAGCGGACCGGGTTGCCGAGCAGGTAATGGGCGCACCTGCCGGTCTGGCGGCGCACGCGGCGGCGCCATTTATCCGCGCCGATGCCGCCTCGGCGCGCGCGCGGGCCGGCGCGGCGCCCCCGAGCGTGGGGCGGGTGCTCGCCGATGGCGGCCGGCCGCTTGAGCGCAGTCTTGAGCAGGACATGGGCCAGCGTTTTAACCACGATTTTTCGCGGGTGCGGGTGCATGCCGACAGCGCCGCCGCGCACTCGGCCCGCGACCTGAATGCCCATGCTTACACTTCCGGTCATCGGATCGTCTTCGGCGCGAATCAGTTCGCGCCCGGCACCGCACAGGGCCGGCGCCTGTTGGCCCACGAGCTGACCCACGTGGTGCAGCAGGCAGGCCAGCCCGGCATCCAGCTGCAACCGGCAGGACCGCCGGGACCGGCTGCGGCAGGAGGGATGTCCAAACAGATGCTGGCCCAGGTCGCGGCCACCTTGCGCAAAGCCATGAAAGGCTGGGGCACCGACGAGGATGCGATCTATGCCGCCTTGTCGGGCCGGTCCCAGGAACAGGTCGACGCCATCGCCGCCGCCTATCTTCAGGCCTATGGCGTCGATTTGTATGCCGATTTGCGCGATGAGCTGACCGACAGGGAGCTCGAGCACCTGGCGATCTTTTCGCCCACCAATGCGCCGGGCAAGCAAGGTTCCAAACAGCAGACAGCCGCGTTCGCCGACCAGGTCGCGCACCAGCTGGATCAGGCGATGGATCGCCTGGGCACGGATGAAGAGGCGATCTACGCGGCCCTGGGCGGACGCACCCAGGCACAGCTGCACCAGATCACGCTGGCCTACAAGCGCCTCACCAAGCGCGAACTGGAAGACGACCTGCGCGACGAAATGAGCGGTTCGGAGCTGACCCACGCGCTCGATCTGCTGTATCAGGGCGAGGCGGTGGCCAGGCTGCATCTGTTTACCGATATCGATGTCAAGGACCTGGGCCTGGGCGACGTTATCAGGGGGGATGTGGGCCATACCTGGGTGTCGCTGGAATACAAGGACCCGGCCAGGGTACCTTCCATGACGCATCCGTCTCACCGGCCCTTGCTCGAAGCCGGCGGCAAATACGCAGACCCCATGGGATTCTGGCCGGCCACCAATGAGGGCATCTACTACTCGGTCAATCCCTTCAAGTCCTACGTCAAGGGCTGGATGCGGCATCCCGACCGCGCGCATCAAGGATCGGAAAAGGCCACGGAAACCTGGGACATCGCCACGCCGGCCGTGTCCAGAGTGATCGACTACGCCGAATCGAAACGCAACGCGCGCTATTCGGTTTATTCGTACAATTGCACCGATTTCGCCAAGGAGGCAGTCGAGGCTGCCGGCAAGCGTCCGCCCAAGATGACCACCTTCGGCTTCGCCATGCCGAACGCGGTGTATGACGGGATCAAGGCACGTCAGCGCAAGGGGGTGGGCAACACCTCGGTCATCGACATGGACAAGAAAAGTGAATCCGTCCTTGACCGGCCGGATCCGAATGCGCTCGACAAAAAAGACTGATCATCCCGATCAGGGTGCGAATCGTCGTCACGGGAGATGGACATGCAGGGAGACTGGAACATTACCCTTGACGGCGAGATCGTCGGGATGAACCGCGAAAACGTCGATAAAAGCGGCAAGAATCCCAAATACTTTCATGAGTTCCTGGTGCGCGCCGCCACGGTGGAGGGATGGGCGGGCACATCGGCAGCCCCGGCCGAATTCACCGTCCGCGTCAAGGGCACGGAATTGCAGCAGATGAGCGCCGACGCGCTCGCGCCCGGCGATCGCGTCATCATGCATGCCCGTGCGAATGGTCCCCATCCGACCCGGTTTTATCTGACTGCCGTACGCAAGCTGAGCGGGTAGCACGGCCTGGCGCCTGCATCAGCGGCCGAACAGGCTGCCCAGGTCCAGGTCCATGTCATCCGTGTACTCGCCCGCGACCAGCACCCATCCCCATTCCGGGAAGGTCGCCACGCGGCTGATCTTGGGCGAGGCCTCGCTGTCGCCGGGACGCTGCCACACGTATTCGACAAAGCCGCTGGCAGCGGGCGTGCCGGCCGCGGCCACGATATCCCGGTAAAGGTAAGTGCCGCGCGCATCCTGAAAGCCGAGCATGTTCTTGCCGTTGAGCTGGGGCTGGAAAGGGTGCATCAACACGTCGCCCTTGAGTGAAATGATGGTCAGGTAGCCGGTGGAGCCGTAGCGCAGCGCGCGGATCACGTCGCGGGCCTGGGCTTGCGCATCCTCTTTGCTCAATTTGCCTGCGTACGCCTGGGCCCCGAAATACTTCAAGGTGGACAGGCCCAGATCGACCACGTTGGTCAGACTGGTGCGGCGTTCGTCGACGCGCGCGGCATGCAGGTTCCGGATACCGATGGCGAGAATCACCGTGGTGATCAGCAACAGGCACAGCATGAGCAGGGGAATCTTCTTGGCAAGGGCAGGGTTCATGGCGATTCGCTTTCCGAAAGTGAGGTGTGTGCACGGCAACTAAATACTAACACTACATCGACAAATTATTAGCAAATTGTCGTCGTTATGTTGGCAATGTGTTGTTGGTGCGATACCCGCTATCGCGGTGCCGAAATCCCGGTGCGTCCATCAAACGTGCGGAACGCATCCACGATGAAATCAATGAACACCCGTGTCTTGGCCGGCAGCAGCTTTTTGCTGGAATAGTAGATCGACAGAGGGCCGGCCTCCGCCTGCCATTCCGGCAGCAGCCGCAACAGGCGGCCGGACGCAAGGTAAGGGCGCGCATGCGCGGCCGGGATCATGGCCACGCCCAGCCCAAGCGCGGCGGCTTCGGCCATCGCGTCCGGATCGTCGAAGGTGGCGACCGCCTGGTATTGCGCCAGCGCTTCCTCGCCCGACGCATGGCGCAAGGTCCAGCTGCGCACCCGCCCACTGCCGGCCGAGCGGCGCGCGATGCCGCTCATTGGCACCAGGTCGGCCGGGTGCCCCGGGTGCGTCCGGCCTGCCATGTAGCCGGGCGAAGCGACTACCACGACCGCCATGCGTGCTAGCTCGCGCGCCACTACGCCGGGCGCCAGTTCAATGCCGCCGCCGATGGCCACGTCGAAACCCTGGGTCACCAGGTCCACCGGGCGGTTATCGAAATGCCAGTCCGCCACCACGTCCGGATAACGCGCCAGGAACTCGGGCAGCAGCGGCACCAGATGGCTGCGCCCGAAGCCCACTGCCATGCTGACCTTGAGCACGCCGGCCGGACTGCCGGCGTCGCGCGCCACGTTCGACAGCGCGCCCTGCAGAGCGGAGAACGGTCCGCTGACCTGGCGCAGGAAACGTTCGCCGCCTTCGGTAAGGGTGAGGCTGCGGGTGCTGCGCTGGAACAGGCGCACGCCGATGCCCGCTTCCAGCCGCGCCACGTTTTTGCTGACCGCGGCCGGCGTCAGGCCAAGGCGGCGCGCCGCGGCCGAGAAACTGCCGGTCTCTGCGCTGGCCATGAAGGAGTCGAGGTGGTTGAGTTGTTCCATGCCGCGATTGTACTCCCGGCTTATACAAATAGTTGAAAGTGATTGCCGTTATTACCGGCTAGTCAGAGCGTAATTGCGTGCCCATACTGTGTCCACGCTGTTCAACTAGTTTCACCTCTGAAAAGGAAATCCATCATGACTAGCTCTAAAAAACTGCAAGGCAAAGTCGCTTTCGTTACCGGCGGTTCGCGCGGTATTGGCGCCGCCGTCGTGCGCCGCCTGGCGGCCGAGGGTGCCGCGGTCGCCTTCACCTACCAGCATTCGGCCGACACGGCACACGCGCTGGTACGCGACATTGAAGCTGAGGGCGGCCGCGCCATCGCCCTGCGCGCCGATGCGGCCGACGCGGCGGCGGTCGGCAGCGCCATCGACAGCGTGGCGCGCGAACTGGGCGGCGTCGATATCTTGGTCAACAATGCCGGCGTGCTGCGCATGGGCGATATCGCCGACTTTTCGCTGGACGATTTCGACCTGAGCGTGGCCGTCAATGTGCGCGCCGTGTTCGTGGCAACCAAGGCGGCCGTGGCGCACATGAAAACGGGCGGGCGCGTGATCAACATCGGCAGCACCAATGCCGACCGCATGCCCTTTGCCGGCGGCGCCGTGTATGCGATGAGCAAATCGGCGCTCAAAGGCCTGGTGCAGGGACTGGCGCGCGACCTCGGTCCGCGCGGGATCACGATCAACAATGTGCAGCCCGGTCCCGTCGACACCGACATGAACCCCGACCACAGCGAGTTCGCCAGCACCCTGTACGGCATGATGGCATTGCCGCGCTATGCGCAGGCGGCTGAAATTGCGGGCATGGTGAGCTACCTGGCGAGCGAGGAGGCTGCCTTCGTGACTGGCGCCAGCCTGAACATCGACGGCGGTTTCGCCGCCTGATGCCATGGCGGGCCGATCCGGGTCCGCCAAGAAAAATGCCCGCGGCAAGGCGCGGGCGAATCCAGTTCCGGAGAATTGGAGGAGATGCATGCATCATGCACGTTCGCGGTGCGTTTTCCTACGTTTTGTTTCGTACTTATACATGCGGCCAGCGCATAAGCGGTGCGCGGCCGTCGCACGCCAGCGCCAAAAAAGACAGGCATCGAGCACCTGATTCGGGCATCATGCTGTAACGCCCTCGTGGCGGCCCGTTTCCTGGAGCCTGTATGTACGGACGACGCACTGTAAAGCGAACGCGCGCGTGGTGCCATCGCACCGGGCTGGTGGCGCTGACATTGCTGCCGCTGTCGATGGATAGCCAGGCGGCCGGTCAGGAGCCTGTGGTGTCGCTGGTGACGGGGCCCGATTACGCGCCCTACACCGACAGCACGGCGCCCGGCGGTGGCCTGGCCGTTGAAGTCGTGGGGCGTGCCTTCGCCGCCGCGGCAATCCCCTACACCGTGAGCTGGCGCCCGTGGAAGCGCGGTTATGCGGAAGTCAGCATGGGCATGTACGGCGCGACCTTTCCTTATGCGTTCAGTAACGAGCGCGCGCAGTTGTTTCACTATTCCGCGCCGCTGGCGCAGCTTGAAATCCAGTTGTTCACCCGGCCCGGCTCGACGCTCAATGCCGCCAACCCGGCATCGTTTGCCGGAAAACGCATCTGCACGCCCCTGGGATGGGCCACCGCCTTGCCCGTGGTCGCGCTGGTGGAAGAGGGGACTGTCAAGGAAGAGCGCCCGCCGACGCTGGCGCATTGCGCCGCCATGGTTGCCCTGGGCCGCGCCGATTTTTTCATCTCGGAGCGGCGCATCGGCATCGCGGCCGCGGCCAGCGCGGGCCATGCATCGGTGGTGATGGGCGGGCGCTATGCGAGTAGCGCCCTGTATCTGATCGCACCCAAGTCGCTGGCGGGCAGCGCCGGCTTGATCGGCGATTTCAATCGCGGCCTGGCGCGCATACAGCGCAGCGGAGAATATGCCCGCATCCTGGCGCGCTACGATACGGCAGCGGAGCTGCACGCCCCGCATTCGCCGTAGATCGGCGCCGGACGTTGTTCAGCTGGCGCGGCGGCGCACCAGCAGCAGGGCCAGCGCGGCCAGGGCAAACAGCGCGATGCTGGCCGGTTCCGGGATCGGTGCGGCGCCATTCGGCGTATCGATCGATACCGGAGGGAGTGGATCCACCGTTGGCGGCGGTGCGAATACCAGTGGCGGCTCCGGGCTCAGGGTACGTGGCGTCTCAGGATCGAGTACCGGCGTGCTTGGCGTTGTGATACCTGGCGGCGTGCCTGGACCGTTCGGGGTGTTCGGCGTGCCTGGTGTGACTGGCGTCGTTGGCCTGTCGGGTGTGCCTGGCGTACCTGGTGTAGCTGGCGTACCCGGATCCTGCGGATCAGCGCCCCCGTTCGGGCCCGAGCCACCTGGCGTGGTTGGCGAAGGCTGGATTACCGCGCCTGGCAGCGGATCGAAGGGCGTCGTGCCGGCAGCGTCGGCGCCGGGGGCTGCCGGCAGGTTGCCGACACTGACCGGTACGGTCCCGCCAGGACCCCCCATGAAGCCGGGAACGCTACTGATTGGACCACCGGAACGGCCAGGATTGCGCGAACCGCCATTCAGGGGCGAGGCTTGCGTGTCCGATGCAAAGCCCGAGCCGCCGCGCTGGCCGGGAGCCTGGCCTGCGTTGAAGTCGGCCGCCGCGGCGTGCAGGTTCGCATGCTGTTCGATGTCCTCGTCGGCGGCGGCGAACAGCGGCTGCAGTTCCTCGGTTGCGGGATCACTCTCGAGCATCATGCCATCCACCTCGTCGGCGATGCGGTTGCCGCAGCGTGCGCGCACCTGGTGCGTGCCGTCGCTCAGGAGCACTTCGCCTTCGGCCAGGCGTACCTTGTTGCGGGTCCAGTAGATCTTGTCGCCAATCCGGTACGACACGTGCACCATGCGCGCTTTATCGACTGTGACGGCATGCATGGCTGCGGCGTCGATGTCGGCATAGTGCGCGCGGATGACGGGATCGCGCGCCATGGCGGCGGCCAGTTCGGAGGCGCTGTGCACGCCGCCGGGGATCACGGAGTAGCGGTAGACCAGGGTCGCCGGCTTGATCGCCTCGGCCACTGGCGTGGCCAGTGCCGGCGAAGGTGCTGCCGGCAGATGCTCCATGCTGTGCAGCTGCTGCTGCGGCCGGGACGACATCCACAACATCGCCGCCATCAGAACTAGCAGCGCGAGGCCGCCGCCGATCAGTGCGCGGGGCGTCAACGCTTCACTGTCAGGCATATTGTGGTTTCTATATGACATGGTATTTAGTTGTGTTGTGGAAATTTCTATATGTCATAGTAACACAAATTGCAAAAATAAAACTTCCTGTGAGCAAAAAAACATTACTTTAGGCATTAAAGCGACAAGACCAAGGTGGAGATGCTTTGAGTTACGCCAGGAAGCGCGCCCGTCTTTACAGGGTTTTGTTGACTTGCGGCAAGATTTTGCCTGAGAATCGCTGCGTATCGCTGCGTCTCGCGGCGCAGCGAGGTGGGTAAAAGGCGATGACTGAGCTTCGGCGCCATCGGAGCGCCGGGAACTTGACGCTATGGCATCTCGTTACTGAGGTATAGCCCGGGCATCGGCATGGGTGGGGCCGTACGACCCGTGCAGAACCGGCAGTCCGGTCAGCGCTTCCACCTGCCGGACCAGCTCCGCGGCGCCACTGATGGGCGCGTCGGCATAGCGGGGCCGCGCTTGCGCGAGCAAACGCCCCAGTTGCTCCTGGTGGTTCAGGTCCCGGGCGGCGCCTGGAATCAGTGCGCTGAGCTGGCCGGAGACGGGATCGCGCCGCGCCAGCGAAAATCCGCCCTCGACCTCATACCCCGTGCACCAGCGCAGGCCGCGCTCGCGTTCGAATACATCCAGATGACTAAGCAGCAGGCCGTCCAGCGGGCCGGCCACCTCCAGCGCGTAGCGCAGCAGCACCGCGTCCGGATGGCCGCGCCGGAACTGGCCTTGCCAGCCGTCGGACGCATTGTGCGGTTCGGGCAGGTGCGTCAGGCGCGCATCGTAAGTGGGCAGCGGGCCATTGCCGTGGCGCGTCATGTACGAGCGCAGTATGCCCAGGTGTTCGATGCGTGCATGCTGGCCCGCGTCCGCCGCCACGTCCGCGACCGCGGCAGGGTGAATGGTGCTCCAGGTGGTGTGCGGATGAAAACCGCGCCATTCGTCCAGCAGCACGCCTTGCGCGCCTTCGAACAGCACTGTTCCCGGTTTGTGGAGCCGTTCCGCGATGCGCTGTTGTGGCGCCGGCGCTACCCTGCGCGTCAGTTCCGCCGTCCGTTCCAGCCAGCGCGCGCCGATGGTGGCGTCATCCAGGACGGCGAGTTCTGCCTGATAGGCGGCCTGACTGGAAGGGTGAAGGCAGGTGTCAGCAAATTCCGCACGCAAGGTGAGGCGCATTGCGTCGAGAAGGGCGAGTGCCTTGGCAGGGTGCGCCAGGTCGGCGTAGCGCAGCAGCTGTTCCGGGTGTGCGATGCCGTGGCCCGCGGTTTCGCCCACGCCCACGCCGCAACTGCCGTGGGCGGCCGGTCCCCGCTGCAGCTCGCGCATGCGCCCCGCGGCCTGATGGAAGGGCGTGGTGACGCGGCAGCGCGCGTCGATGACGATGCGGCGCAGCGCATCGCCGGCACCGGCGCGGCGCAGGTAATCGGCCTCCACCAGCAGCGCGGTCGGATGCACGATCACCGGGTAGGCCAGCAACGTGAACGTCCCCGGCACCAGGCTGCCCGCGCCGAATTGCGAGAACGTGTGGTGGCGGCCGTCCGGCAGCACCACGTTGTGCCCCGCCTGCGCACCGCCGTTGAAGCGCACCACCGTGTGTGCTTCCCACAGGCGGCACAGGTAATCGGTGAACAGTCCTTTGCCGCAATCACCGAAGCCCAGGCCAAGCAGCGATACCAGACGCGTCGCAGTCATTGGTCGTCCCTATCCGAACAGGTTCTTCCACCAGGGGGAGGCGCTGGCGCCGGTCGCGGCGGCGGCGGGTGGCGTGTATATGCGTGCGGCGGCGTTTGGGTCGAGCAGGTCGGCATAAGGACGCAGTGCGCGCACGATGGCCGAGATACGCTCACGGGCAATCCCGTTTGTTTCGAGCACACCGGCCAGCGCGCCCAGGTCGGGAATGGCGCGCTCGGTCAGGCCCACGATGGAGGCGGCCACCGCGAAGGCGTCGCCAGCCGCTTCCATGCAGATCACATGGTCGCCCAGCAGGTCGCGCCAGCGCTGTTCGCAGCGGCGCCGGCGCTGCAGGTCGGGCACCAGGAAGAACACGTTGTAGGTCTCGCACGCAGCGGCGATGGCTTCCTCGATCGGGATGTCGGCGTCCAGCTGGTCGCCCACCAGGCTGCCGATCTGGTGGCGCGACACGGCCGGGTAAGGCAGTTCGTCGCCCGTGATGAACAGATAGCCTTTCTTGCGCCGCTTGACCCAGCAATCGAGATCGGTGTGCTGGGCCACGGTGTAGAAGGCCAGCTCGTAGCTTTCTTCGCCGCTGCCGCCACCGCCGCCTTCCAGGTAGCTCCAGGTCAGCCACTGGTCCATCAGCTCCGCGGTCGACTCGAACTGGCCCACCTGCAGCGGCGCCTGGTCCGACGTGGCGTCGCCGATCGCCATGAACAGCAGCTGCGGATCGGCGATGCCGCAGGCGTTGAGCAGACCCATGAAGGTGGGCAGTTCGCGCGTGGCCAGGCTTTGCGGGATGTCGCCCATGGAGCCGGTCACGTCCAGCGCGAACACGATGCCGAGCGAGTTGGGGTGGTCTTCGCTGTCGCGCGCTTCGCGGATCTTGAGGCCGTTGGGGTTCATCAGCGGGTGGCAGCCGCGCTGGCTGAACACTTCCGAACGGGATGCCGATGCACGGTCGGCGACCAGGGCTGCGTGGGCAGCGTGCGAGTAATTACCATGACCCATGATGGTTCCTTTAAGAGTTTGTCCAGGCCGGACGTCCGGCGCGAGGGGTGGGACTGAAGTGAATGAAGCGTGGCGGGCCGAACGATTCACGCGCGGCGCCGCCAAGCAGTTTGTCGATGCCGTCAGCGCCTTGCCGGGCGCACCACGGCGAGTCGTGGCCGGCGCGTTCCAGCAGTTGCGCCAGCGGCGCTGGTATGGCGTCGTCCAGGAGCGCGCGAATCGCCCGGGCCGAATCCATCACATCGCGTACCTGGGCCTTGTCGCCGGGGCGGCAGGGCCAGGCGGCGGCCCAACTGATCATCAGAACGCCATGGTCGGCCGGGTGCACCAGCAAATGTTCCGGGCCAAGCCGGCAGTGTGCCCAACCGCTCGCGTGCACATAGGCCAGCACCTCCAGCACGCGGCGCCACATCCACACAGCGTGGCGCGGATCGATCGGGCTGCCGTGGCACCGCCGGGCGTCTTCCAGGCTGCCCCAGAAACCTGTCGGGTGACGCAGCACGAGCACTTGCTGTCCTGTGGTGTCGCTGCCGATGGCAACCGCCTGCGGCAGGCGCTGGGTGAAGTAGGCGGATCCCTGCATGGTCTCTGCCTGCAACTGATCCAGCACTTCTTTCTCGCGCTCGAGGTGCGAAGCCGGTACATGTGGATGCGCGATCTTGAGTAGAACGCGCCGCGCGGGTGCGCCGATGCGTTCGGCCAGCAGCACGCTGGCGCGCTCGCCTGTGCCCAGGTGGGCCAGGGGCTTGTAGTGACTACCGGCGCAGCTGATCGTCCTTGACCCTTCGATCGCGGCGCGCGAGCGCAGCCAGGCCGCGTGAAAGTCGGTCGCGCTGACGACCAGCTGGCTGTGCGTTACATCCGCCGAGCAGTAGCCGCAGGTGACGATGCGCCACAGTGCCCGCCTTGGAAGCGGGCTGCCGCACTGCGGACAGGTGAGGGTGATCGGATGCATGAACGGTCTCAATTGGCCAGGATGCGTTTTTTCTCGGCGTCGAATTCGGCATCCGTGAGGATGTTCTGTTGACGCAGATCGGCCAGCTCGCGCAGCAGGCGGATGCGCTGGTCGTGGTCGGGCAACTGCGACGCTGGTTTGATGTCGGCACCGAGCTGCTGGAAGCTGTTCCCCAAGGTGGCGCCCAGGCCCATGCCCATGCCCGCGCCAAGACCCGCGCCCATCAACGCGCCCGCGTTGCCCGTGTTGCCGGCCGCGGTCTGCAGCACGTCGAAACTGCGGTCCTGGCGGTAGTCGAAGCCCACCGCATCCATCTCTGCGCGCCGCGCCAGTGCAGCCTTGAGCTTCTGGATGCCGCTGTCGGTCTCGGGGAAGTTGATCGAGGCGATAGAAAAGCGCGACAGCGCCACGCCGAATTCGGCGACATCCGCCGCCAGCGCGACGTTGAGCGCCGCCGACAGCTCGTCCAGCCTGGTGGCGATCTCCAGCACCGACTGGCCGCTGGCCAGAATGGCCGCCGCAATGGCGCTCTTGATGCGGGCCATGAACATGCCGCGGAAGTACTCGGCCAGGATGGCGGCGTCGAATCCCGGCGCGGTGCCGACCAGTTTCATCAAGAAGCGGCGCGCATCGACCACCTCGATGCCGTATTGGCCGAAAGCGCGCACCGGCACCATGATGCCGAATTTGGGATCCTGCAGCTGGATCGGGTCCTGCGTCCCCCAGCGCACATCGAGCTTGGCGGCGCGGTTGACGAACCAGACCTCGGCGCTGAACGGCGACTGGCCGCCGAAGGGCAGGCCGATCAGCTTACGCAGCAGCGGGATGTTATTGGTGGTGAGCGTGTGGCGGCCCGCGTCGAAAGGTCCTTCGTACACGCCATCCCTGACCAGGAAGGCTTGCTGCGATTCGTTGACGATCAGCTGGGTGAGGGAAGTGAGCTCCTGCGAAGGATGCTTCCATGCCAGCTGGCTGGCGCTGCCGTCCCACTTGACCCTGTCGATGATAGCCATGATGGCTGACTCCTTTTGTTTGATTGGTTTTACAGGCCGCGCTTGAGCAGGCCAGGCTGGTCCCGAAAGGCGGGTTTGAGCCGGTACAACTGGGCCGGCCGGCTGGCGCCCGACGCCGCCATTTGGCCCTCGACCGGTTCGAGCACATCGAGCTCGGTCATCTTGCGGCGAAAGCTCACTTTGTTCAGCTCCTCGCCCATCAGCACTTCGTAGACGCGCTGCAGCTGGGGCAGGGTGAAGAGTTCACCCACCAGGAAGCAGGGCAGCGAGGAATACTGGCTCTTGCTGCGCAGGCGTTCGACGGCCGTGGCGACGATGGCCGCGTGATCGAAAGGCAGTGCGGGGAGGCGGTCGACCGGAACCAGCTTGACGTCCGGGTGGCCGGCACCGGTAATGACATCGAAAGGGACAAGGGCATAGTAGGCCAGGGACACCGACCAGCCGCGCGGGTCGCGGGCCGCGCCGGAGAAGGTGGCCAACTGGCCCAGATAGGGTGCGTGGATGCCGGTCTTGGAAGACAGGACGCGCATGGCGGCGTCGAAGCCATCGACATCGGTGTCCGCATGAATAAAGCCGCCGGGGAGCGCTGCGAGATCCTTGAAGGGTTGGCGGTCGCGCTTGAGGAGAGCGACCGACAAGCCCTCGTCACCCAGGGTGAGGAGGACAATGTCGACGGTGCAGATGACAGCGTTCATGTAAGTTCCTGTGCAAAGTTGATGGTCGCATTGTACATAGTTTAAAAATGTAACTTAGCTGTGTTTATTCGTTAGTCCTAAAAAGTCTAAGGATGGCTCACTTGGTTGCAAAATTCATCTAAGTCACATTTATTTCTCCCAGCGCGAATCGTTTTTCGCTGCCTGAAGTACTTGCTGCATGCGATCCCGCACGACACAAGGAGAAATCACCATGCACAAGCAACTTCACCCGCAGGACATGGAACTCGCGCCACAACTGGTCCGTCTCGCACCGCAGGAGGCGCAAGCTTTCCTCGCTCTCAAGGCCAGCGCCGAGCGTGCCGATGGCGCGATCCCCGCCAAGTACCGCGAACTGATCTCGATTGCCGTCGCCCTCACAACCCAGTGCACCTACTGTATTGACGCCCATACCGCCAACGCGGTGGCCGCGGGGGCCAGCCGCGAAGAGCTGGCCGAGACGGTCTTCATCGCCGCCGCCCTGCGCGCGGGCGCCGCAGTCGGTCATGGCTTGCTGGCGCTGCGCCTGTTCGACCAGCAGTCCTGAGCAAGTGGTCCGATTGGCTGCGTAGCGTACGTTCGCTAACAGACTGAACCGGCCTTGGGCCGCATGCTCGGACGATGCGGCTATTAACATCCAGGGAAACCACACCATGAACGAGTTCGACGACATCACATTGACCCGGCGTGATCTGCTGATTGCAGGCGCGCTCACGGCGACCGCGGCGGCAGTGCCCCAGGCGCTGGCAGCACCGCAAGGAGCGGCACCCGAGCAGGCGCCGGTCAGCGCCAAAGTGAACCTGCAGGTGAACGGCAGGACCCATGTACTCGAACTCGATACCCGTACCACCTTGCTCGACGCGCTGCGCGAGCACCTGCAGCTGTCCGGCACCAAGAAGGGCTGTGACCATGGCCAGTGCGGCGCCTGCACCGTGATTGCGGACGGACGGCGCATCAATTCCTGTCTCAGCCTGGCGGTGATGCACGAAGGCTCCAGCATCACCACCATCGAAGGCCTGGGCGCAAGCGACAAGCTGCACCCGATGCAGGCCGCCTTCATCAAGCACGATGGGTACCAGTGCGGCTACTGCACGCCGGGGCAGATCTGCTCCGCCGTTTCGGTCCTGCAGGAGATCAAGCAGGGGATACCGAGCCATGTCAGCGCCGACCTCAATGCGCAGCCGCTCCTGACGCCGGAAGAAATCCGCGAGCGCATGAGCGGCAATATCTGCCGCTGCGGCGCTTACTCCAACATCCTCGACGCCATCACCGACGTCGCCGGGAGGCCCGCATGAAAGCCTTTACCTTCGAACGCGCCCGCACCCTGGCCGAAGCGGCCAACGCCGCGCGCAAGCCGGGCGCGAAGTTCATCGCCGGCGGCACCAACCTGCTCGACCTCATGAAGCTCGAGATCGAATCCCCGCAGCACCTGATCGACGTTAACGGTCTTGGACTGGACAAGATCGAACTGCTGCCGGACGGCCGCCTGCGGGTCGGCGCGCTGGTGCGCAACACGGATCTGGCGTCTGACTCGCGCGTGCGGCGCGACTATGGCGTGCTGTCGCGCGCCTTGCTGGCCGGCGCCTCCATGCAGCTTCGGAACAAGGCCACCACGGCCGGCAACCTGCTGCAGCGCACCCGCTGCCCCTATTTTTACGACACCAATATGCCCTGCAACAAGCGCCATCCGGGCAGCGGTTGCTCGGCCATCGGCGGCTTCAGCCGCCAGCACGCCGTCGTCGGCGCCAGCAGCGCCTGCATCGCCACCCATCCGAGCGACATGGCCATTGCCATGCGCGTGCTTGACGCCCAGGTGGAAACGGCGCGCGCCGACGGCTCGGTACGCACCATCCCGATCGCGGATTTTCATCGTCTGCCGGGGAACACGCCGCATATCGAAACCGCGCTCGAACCTGGAGAACTGATCACTGCCGTCACACTGCCAAAGCCGGTGGCCGGCACCCATATCTACCGCAAGGTGCGCGACCGCTCGTCGTACGCCTTTGCCTTGATCTCCGTCGCCGCGATCATTGAGCCCAATGGCGCTGGCAGGGTGGCCCTGGGCGGGGTCGCGCACAAACCCTGGCGTGTTGAAGCGGCCGAGCAGGCCATGGGCAGCGGGGCGCGAGCCGTGGCCGACAAGCTCCTGGCCGGCGCCCGTACGACCGAAGACAACGCTTTCAAGCTGGTGCTGGTGCACCGCACCCTGCACGCCGTGATGGCCGATGCCAAGAAAGGCTGACCAATGAAATTCCTGACGCCCGCCACCACCAATCCGATTGACCAGCTCAAGGTCATCGGCAAGCCGCTCGACCGCATCGACGGCAAATTCAAGACCAGCGGCAGTGCGACCTACGCCTACGAGCAGCACGCCGCCGCACCCAAGGCTGCGGTGGGCTACGTGGTCGGCTCGGCCATCGCCAAAGGCCGCATCGCCGCGATGCATTTACAAGATGCCGAACGCGCGTCCGGCGTGATCGCCATTGTGACGGCTGCCAACGCCGGCAAGCTTGGCAAGGGCAAAATGAATACCGCCAAGCTGCTCGGCGGCCCCGAGATCCAGCACTACCACCAGGCTGTCGCGCTGGTGGTGGCCCAGACCTTCGAACAGGCACGCGCTGCGGCGCGCCTGATCAAGATCGATTACGTCAAGGCGGCCGGCGCCTACGACCTGCACAAGGCCAAAGCGACTGCCGTCAAACCCAAGGACGACAAGCCAGACTCCAAAGCCGGCGACTTCGCCGGCGCCTTTGCGGCAGCGCCGGTGCGCCTGGACGCCAACTACAGCACGCCGGACCAGACCCACGCCATGATGGAGCCGCATGCCTCTATCGCGCTCTGGAACGGCGACAAACTCACCGTGTGGACGTCCAACCAGATGATTGCCTGGACCCAGGGTGACATGGCAAAAACGCTCGGCATCGCCAAGGAAAACGTGCGCCTGGTGTCGCCCTATATCGGCGGCGGCTTTGGCGGCAAGCTGTTCCTGCGCTCGGAGGCGCTGCTCGCGGCCTTGGGCGCACGCGCTGCCAAACGCGCCGTCAAGGTGGCGCTGCCGCGGCCCCTGATGATGAACAACACCACCCACCGTCCCGCGACGCTGCAGCGCATCCGTATCGGTACTACGCGCGACGGCAAGATCACCGCGATCGGACACGAATCCTGGTCGGGCGATCTCCCCGGCGGCAAGCCGGAAACCGCCGTCATGCAAACGCGCCTGCTGTACGCGGGCGCCAACCGCATGACCGCGATGCGCCTGGCCGTACTTGACCTCCCTGAGGGCAATGCGATGCGGGCGCCAGGCGAAGCGCCCGGCCTGATGGCATTGGAAATCGCCATGGACGAAATGGCGGAAAAGCTCAAGATGGATCCGGTCACGTTCCGCATCCTGAACGACACCAAGGTCGATCCGGAAAAGCCATCGCGCGCATTTTCGCAGCGGCGCCTGATTGATTGCCTGCGCACCGGGGCCGAGAAATTCGGCTGGAGCGCACGCAATCCGCAGCCGGCACAAACGCGAGACGGGCGCTGGCTGATCGGCATGGGCGTGGCCGCTGCCTTCCGCAATAACCTGGTCATGAAGTCCGGGGCCCGCGTGCGGCTGGACGGCCAGGGCGTGGTGACCGTGGAAACCGACATGACCGATATCGGCACCGGCAGCTACACCATCATCGCCCAGACCGCAGCCGAAATGCTGGGCGTGCCGATCGAGAAAGTGGTGGTCAAGCTTGGCGACTCCGACTATCCGGTGTCGGCAGGATCGGGCGGGCAGTGGGGTGGCAACAGCGCCACCGCCGGCGTGTATGCGGCCTGCGTCAAGCTGCGTGAAGCGGTGGCCGCCAAGCTGGGTGTGAACGCGGTCGATGCGGAATTTGCGGACGGCCAGGTCAAGGCATCCGGTCGCAGCATCCCGCTGACGCAGGCGGGTGAGCTGGTGGCCGAAGACACGATGGAATACGGTGATCTGGACAAGAAGTTTCAGCAGTCGACCTTTGGTGCGCATTTCGTCGAGGTGGCGGTTGACAGCGCCACCGGCGAAACGCGGGTGCGGCGCATGCTGGCCGTGTGCGCGGCGGGGCGGATCCTCAACCCCAAGTCGGCGCGCAGCCAGGTGATCGGTGCGATGACGATGGGCGTTGGCGCTGCCCTGATGGAGGAGCTGGTGGTCGACAAGCGCCACGGCTTCTTTGTCAATCACGACCTGGCGGGCTACGAGGTGCCGGTGCATAGCGACATACCGCACCAGGAAGTGATCTTTCTCGACGAGACCGATCCGATGTCTTCGCCAATGAAGGCCAAGGGGGTAGGGGAGTTGGGCATCTGCGGCGTCGCTGCTGCCATTGCCAATGCTGTTTACAACGCCACTGGCGTCAGGGTGCGGGACTATCCGCTTACCTTGGACAAGCTGTTGGCGAAGATGCCGGCTTTGGTGTAAGGGGAGCTGTGAGCGAGGCGCTGCGATTCAGTCTGCCGCAAGGATTAACTCGCGGGCGTCGCGGGGCAGCCTGTCTGCCGTCGCATCGCGCGGCTAGACACGATGTTTGTGCATGCGATAGCGGCTGATGGCGTAGCCCGCACTGCCGAGACAGACCAGCAGTAGGGGCAGGGCACCCGGTTCGTCTTCCATGGTGATCATGTAGGTCAGCAGTACAAACCCGAGCGCCAGCACGCCCAGCGCTATGCGGGCTTGTGTCCGTATTTCGTTTATCGTTGACATTTGAAGCGCTCCTTCCTTCGTCATCTTGATAGGGAACCCTATTCTGTCCTTCAACTGTGAAGGCTGTGCGTACCGAACGTGAAGTGCGAGTGTGTACCCAAAAAACGCTTGCGTCATGAAAGGGGGCGAGTGGCGGCCTCTCAGCCTATGCCTTGCGCGACCTTCCTTTGTTCTCCCTCGCGCAAAAGAACATAGTCAGTTACGGCTTATCAACCGCAGATTATGGTACGAACCAGCTGGGTTCGATCTCGAGATAGTCATTGGCCTGCTCAATTTGCCACCAACGATCAAAACTTTTTTCCAGGTCATTTGCGTCAATATCGATAGCTGCCCGGCAAGCAGGGTTCGACAACTCGCCGTATACCAGCTCTTCCTTTAGGTACTGCTCCTTGCACGCTTTCAATATTTTCCTGCCCCAAGATTCGAAGTAAGGTTCATAAGGTAAGGCCTGCGTCATCACAACGTATGGCCGCGACAGTATCTCGAGCCCGTCAGTATCAAGGACATTTCTCAGCGCGCTAATTAGATCGTCCTTTGGCCGGACCACATAAATCATCCTGGTGATCATGTCCTGTTCAGTTGGCAAGATTTCCCCCATGAGTTTGCGATTGTTAGGATGTGATTCCGGGTCGATTGAATGCTGCGATCGGTCCGCTTGCTCATGAGCCGTGCGGGTAGTGCGTTGCACTCTTTAAGAAAGTCCTTTGGCCAACAGGACAACGCCGTCGGAGCCGGCTTTTCTATCGACTGAGATTTCCTGATACTCGGGAGACCGTGCCCAAGTATAAAAAGAGGGTTCGTCTGGGAAAGACATCAAAATTACTTTTTCCCGATCCCAGTGGCCTTCCACCACTTCCGGGTTTGCATCGGCGGCAAGCAGGCTTCCGTTGAATCGTCGGAAGACTTCCATGAAGCGCCCTAGGTACCTGTCGTAGCTAGCGCGATCGGTAATGGAAATTTGTGCGATTGCATATACTGTCATGATTATTCCTTCTTGAATACTGCGTGAGGCCGCGATGTCTGACACGGCGGTTGAGATTGCGCCCTACTTTGCAAATGCTCGAGCGGGTCAAGTGTTGGGATGCGATCCCGACCTGGAGGCCAATCGTATGCAAACCGATGAAAGCCTACGGTTCAATTGCATTGATTAAGACATGCCAGCTTGTACCGTCGTGGACTGCTGCACCGTGGGCGCCCGCCATGAGCATCACCCCGTTGGCCACCGATAAATTGCCGGCGCACACTGCAACTTCTGAGGAGGGCATCTCAGCGGGATTCAGCTTCTTTCCTTCAAGCGTAAGTTGAAAACGTCAGCAGAACGAAAAATCCAGAGATTGAGTGGAAGCTGGATTTCATGGAGGTCCTCATCGTTGAGTGTCCTTGGCTAGCCGCGATATCTTACCGCATCAACAAACGCCGAAAATGCGGGCGAAGCTTGCCGTCTGTGCGGAAAATACAAGTGAAAGCCCTGGAAGTAAGGGCACCAGTCAGCCAGCACTTCCTTCACCCGCCCATCCGCAATGTAGGGCGCGGCAAGTGCCTCGGGCACATACGCCAGGCCAATCCCATCCGCAGCGCTGTTAAGCGCATGGATCACACTATTGAAAACGAGCTGTCCCTCGCACTTGACGCTGAATTCCTTGCCATCCTTCGCGAACTCCCAGGCGTAGATCGATCCGGCCGGCCTGTGTCGCATGTTGGCGCAGGAGTGATTGGTCAGCTCATAGGGCGTCACGGGCGGCGGGCAGCGTTCGAAGTAGGCCGGTGATCCCACTACGGAAAGCCGCCAATCTGGACTGATACGCACCGCAATCATGTCCTTGCTGATCGCTTCGCCCAGGCGAATGCCGGCGTCAAAACGCTCTTCAACGATATTGGTGAAGCCGTAGTCGACAAACAGTTCGAGTGTGATGTCCGGATAGTCCTTCAAGAATGTTGCCAGTACCGGCCTGAGATACAGCTCGATCGCATCGTCGCTACAGGTGACCCTGATCGTCCCGGCGGGCTTTTCGCGCAACTCGCCTAGCGCTTCGACTTCCGCCGCGATCTGGTCGAACAGGGGCGCAATCGAACGCATCAGCCGCTCGCCTGCCTCGGTCGGCGCAACGTTTCTGGTGGTGCGCGCCAGCAAACGGACGCCCAGTCTTTCCTCCAGCGCCCTAATGGTGTGGCTCAGTGCGGAGGGCGTAATGTCCAGCCGGGCGGCAGCCTTGGTAAAGCTCTGCTCCCTTGCCACCGCAAGAAACGCTTGCAAGTCGTTGACTTTCATCTTGGTCATTGCTGAATTTTTCTCATAACTACATCAAGATTGTACCCGCTTATCAAGGTCAAACCTGCAGGCCACAATGAACGCCATGGAAAATCAATCTGGCAAGGCGATACGTATGACTGATCAAGTATCTAGGCGCCGGGAGGGCCGCAATCTCGCTCACCCTGCGACCGGGACCGACGGGGCGTCGTGGAGCGGCGTGTTCGCCATGACGCTGTGCGTCTTCGTGCTGATCGCATCAGAATTCATGCCGGTCAGCTTACTGACTCCGCTCGCCGCCGACCTTCACGTCAGCGAGGGCATGGCCGGCTATGGCATTGCCATTTCCGGTGCCTTCGCAGTGCTGACCAGCCTGTCCATCTCGACAATCGCCGGTTCAATGGACCGCAAGACATTGCTGCTGCTGTTGACCGGCCTGATGGGGGTGTCCGGCCTGATCGTTGGCCTGTCCGCAAACTATGCAATTTTCATGGTCGGCCGAGCACTGATCGGCGTGGTGATCGGCGGATTCTGGTCGATGTCGGCAGCTGTTGCGATGCGTCTGGTTCCGCCGGACAGTGTGCCCAAGGCGATGGCCATTTTCAACGGTGGGAACGCATTTGCCACCGTGGTAGCTGCGCCGCTGGGAAGCTATCTCGGCGGTGTCATTGGTTGGCGCGGCGCGTTTCTTTGCCTGGTGCCGCTCACCTTGGTCGCCATTGTGTGGCAATGGATCAGCCTGCCTTCCATGAGGGCAGCGCCGCGTGCGGCGGCAAATGCGAGCGCGCTCGGTCTGCTGAAAAGGCCACTGATCGCGTTGGGCATGTCCGCGGTCGGCATTTTCTTCATGGGCCAATTCATGTTGTTCACGTTTGTCCGGCCATTCCTCGAGACGGTGACCGGTGTGGACGTGCGCATGCTGTCAATCATGCTGCTGGTGCTTGGCATCGCGGGCTTTGCCGGCACCTTGCTGATCGGGGGATTTGTTAAAGCGGGCTTGTATCGGACGTTGTGTGTCATCCCGCTCATCATGGCCGCCATCGCATTGGCCCTGATCGTCCTCGGTAAATCGATGCCCGCCACCTTTGTCTTGCTGGGTTTCTGGGGACTCGTGGCGACGGCCGCCCCGGTTGGATGGTGGGCATGGCTGGCCAGGTCGCTTCCCGAGGACGCGGAGGCGGGCGGCGGTCTGATGGTGGCGGCGGTCCAGCTATCCATTGCCTTGGGCTCGACCATCGGCGGAATGCTATTCGATGGAATCGGCTATTACGCCACCTTCATGGGGAGCGCTGCCTTGCTGCTGATCGCCGCGGGCCTTGCTTATCTCACCGCCCACATCAACAAGACTTAAACCCACAGGAGAAAATCATCATGAGTAATCGAACCGAGACGGATACACATCCCATCAATCCGGAGTCGCCTGACGTTAGCCGCCGCAAGCTACTGCAAAAGACGGGTGTCGGCATCGCCAGCTTGAGCATCGGGGCGCTTGCAACGAACTCGGTCTCCGCGCAGCCGCAACTGAAGGCGACTTACAAATGGGACAAGAAGTTCGCCAAAAGTAAAAAGGTAGACCACAAGAAGGTCAGTTTCAGAAATCGCTACGGCATTGTTTTGTCGGCGGATCTGTACCAGCCTAAAAATGCCGGCAGCAAACTGGCCGGGCTGGTCGTTGGTGGACCGTTCGGTGCGGTGAAGGAACAGTCGTCGGGTCTCTACGCGCAAACGATGGCGGAACGCGGATTCGTCACGCTGGCATTCGACCCATCCTATACCGGCGAAAGCGGTGGCGAGCCGCGCAATGTGGCGTCGCCGGATATCAATACGGAAGACTTCAGCGCAGCCGTTGATTTTATCGGCTTGCTGCCTTTTATCGATCGCGGGCGCATTGGCGTCATTGGTATTTGCGGCTGGGGCGGCATGGCATTGAATGCTGTCGCCGTCGACAAGCGCGTCAAGGCTGTCGCGGTGTCTACGATGTACGACATGACGCGTGTTAAGTCGAAGGGCTATAACGACAGCGTGACGCCGGAACAGCGCACGCAAACCCTTGAGCAACTGAGCCAGCAGCGCTGGAAAGATGCGGAGAGAGGCAGTCCAACCTACGGGCCGCCAATGAATGAGCTGAAGGGCGGCGAGGCGCAATTCCTGGTCGATTACCACGACTATTACAAGACGCCGCGCGGCTTTCATCCGCGTGCTGTCAACTCGAATGCCTCCTGGACGAACACAACGCCGCTGTCGTTCATGAACATGCCGATCCTGACTTATATCGCCGAAATTTCACCGCGTCCCATCCTGTTCATCCACGGTGAAAAGGCGCACTCGCGTTATTTCAGCGAGACCGCTTATGCGGCCGCGGCGAACCCGAAGGAACTGATGATCATTCCCGGCGCCAGGCATACCGATTTGTACGACCGCGTGGATGTGATCCCGTTCGACAAGCTCACCACCTTTTTCCGAACTCACCTCGCTTAACGAGCAATTGAAAGGATCAGGCTTATGAATTTGCCGCTTGTAAGAACCGTGTTGTGTTTCGTCTTGCTTCGAGCCGCGCTGGCGGAAGCCGCCGCGCCAGTTGAGGCAAAAGCGTCGAGCCAGCAAATCACGCGTGCGGGAAGCCAGGCTTCTGCCACTGGTCCTGCCGCCAATTTCACCGGCCAGGTTCGCGTGGACATGGTCTGGCCCGCCGATGAACGCATCAACGCCTCCGGCGCGATGGTGACGTTTGAACCCGGCGCCCGTTCGGCCTGGCACACGCATCCGGCGGGGCAGCGCCTGGTGATCGTGTCGGGTTTTGGGCTCACGCAGGAATGGGGCAAGCCAGTGCAGGAGCTCCGGCCTGGCGACGTGGTGTGGTGCCCGCCAGGCGTCAAGCATTGGCATGGGGCCTCGCCGAAAACAGCGATGAGCCATCTGGCGGTCACAGGTACGCTTGATGGGAAAAATGTTCAATGGATGGAAAAAGTCAGTGATGACCAGTACTCCCGGCGTTAGGCACGGTCGTGCTGTCATAGTGGTCACTGTGCTGCTAGGCCTGACCGCCGCGGTTTGCCGTACCGCTCCAGCGGCTGCGGGTCAGGCTGTGGGACTTTACGCGCATCGATCGGCGCCCGTTGCGCTTGCCGGGAAACCCAAGGAGCTTCGTATGTGGATGACTGTTAATGAACGACGCTTTGCCATCACCCTGGCCGATAGCGAGGCGGCACGTGCATTTGCAGCGCAGCTGCCGCTGACCCTGGACATGGAAGAATTGAATGGGAACGAGAAGCACGGCAAATTGCCGGCATCGCTGCCTGCCAAGGCGATCCGTCCGGGCGTGATCCGCAATGGCGATCTGATGCTCTATGGAGGGGAAACGCTTGTGGTTTTCTATTCGAGCTTTACTTCGACGTATTCGTATACGCGGATCGGGCAGGTGGACGATGCTGCCGGCCTCGCGCTGGCGCTTGGGTCGCGCGATGTGCGCGTTACTTTTGCCCCGAAGTAGATTGGCTCGCCGCTCTGGCGATACTTGACGTCTCATCTACGTGATTCAACGTTGCAGGCGGCTCCGGTGGGCCGCGACTGCCCACCCACTGTTAGCGCTAACTGTTGTTTATTTGTCGTGTCCGTCTTTCACTCATGGGGATTTTCCTCTATGAGATCCGCTCGATTTTCTTCTATTTCATGCTGCCGCGCAGCACAAAAATCCCTTTACAAATCCATAAATACCGCTAAACTTTGCCTGAAATGTTAGCGCTAACGTGACTTTGGAAAGCTGGATGGACAATTCAAATAGCAAGCAGGACTGCAAGATTCGCTGGGTCGTGATGGGCGTCAGCGGTTGTGGCAAGAGCACAATCGGCCAAGCCCTCGCAGTGGCAACCGGTGTCCCTTTCGTGGAAGGCGACCAGTTCCACTCACCATCGAACGTCGCCAAGATGTCCAAGGGCGTCGCGCTGACCGACGAAGACCGCTCCGACTGGCTGCATACGCTGCAGCGCCAGATCGGCAGCGCCCAGGCCGAAGGGAAGGGCCTGGTCCTGTCCTGCTCCGCACTCAAGCGCCGCTACCGCGACCTGCTGCGCAAAGGCGACAGCCAGCTCCATTTCGCTCACCTGAGCGGCCCGCGTGAACTGATCGAAGGACGTATGCGGGCGCGCGTCGGCCATTACATGCCTACCTCGCTGCTGGACAGCCAGCTGCGCGACCTGGAGCCGCTGCAGGCCGATGAAGCCGGCGTCGTGCTCAATATCGGCGCGCCGCCCGAGCAGCTGGTCGCCCACATTCTCGCCGCCGAGCAGGAGCCGGCCACCCGATAACACCGTTTTAACTCGCCCGCAGTACGGCGCTTGCGCCGGTAGTTCAAATATAAAAACAGGAGACATAAAAATGCGTACACCAACCAAAAGAACGCTCATGAATCTGGCCGTGGCCAGTGCATGCTGCTGGATCGCCTTGCCGGTACACGCCCGTGCCAGCACTGCCGATGCCCCTTTGCCGGCCGACGACGCGGCCGGCGCGCCGCAAGCCGTTCCCGCCGGAGCACCGCCCGCTCCGGACCCGGCGGCGCCGGTCGAAACCGTGGTGGTATCCGGTTCGCGGATCGCCTCGCGCGGCTTCACCCAGCCCACGCCCACCACGACCCTGAGCGCGACCGACCTGGCGCAGGCGGCCAAGCCCAATCTGTTCAATGCGATCGCCGAACTGCCGGCCCTGCAGGGGAGCACCGGCCGCACCACCAGTACCAACAGCACCAGTAGCGGCATTCAAGGCCTGAGCTCCCTGAGTCTGCGCGGTCTTGGTCCGATCCGCACCCTGACCCTGCTCGACGGCCAGCGCGTGGTCGGCGCCAACGTCACCGGCGTGACTGACGTCAGCCAGTTCCCGCAGCTGCTGATCAAGCGGGTCGATGTGGTCACCGGCGGCGCCTCGGCGTCCTACGGGTCGGATGCCGTCGGCGGTGTCGTCAACTTCATCACGGACACCAAGTTTGAAGGCTTCAAGGCCAAGGTGGAAGGTGGGCAGACCACCTACAAGGACGACAAGAACGGTTCGCTGCAGGCCGCATGGGGCAAGAGCTTCATGGACGATCGCCTGCACGTGGTCGCCAGCGGCGAGTATGGCCGCGAGAAGGGCGTGCCTTCGCCGCGCTTCGGCGAAGGCGCCGCCAATGGGCGCGACTGGTACAAGAACCCCGCCTTCCAGGTCCGCCCGCTGGGACAGACCAATGATGGCAAGCCGCAGTACAAATTCATCGAACACGCCCAGCAATACCAGTACTCCAAGTATGGCCTGATCACCAGCGGCCCATTGCAGGGAACCGCCTTTGGCGACAATGGCGTGCCTTACCAGTTCCAGTACGGTGGTGGTGGCGTACCGAATGGGACTGGCGGCGTAAGCGGCTGCGTGGCGCCGTTTTGCGTTGGCGGCGACCTTTCCGGCAGCGTCGGCGCGGGCACCACACTGGGCATGGATCTCACGCGCAAGGTGGCTTATACCCGCATCGGCTTCGACCTGGACTCCGACAATTCGGTCTACGTGTCGGCCAATTATGCCGAGGTAGGCTCCCAGTTCAACCCCAACCCAGGTGCAGCCAAGCAGGGCAACCTGGATATGTTCTGCGACAATCCCTACCTGCCTGCGTCGGTCAAGGCCTCGTGCGCGGCCAACAAGATCACCACCTTCAAGTACGGCACGGCTAATGCGATCCTCCCGCGCGACATCAATGTGCATCCCACCCGCACACAGGAGCGTGTTGTGGTCGGCGCGGAAGGCCGGTTCAGCGCCATGGGCAAGGAGTGGGGCTATAACGCCTACGGTGCGCACGGCAAGAACGACACCGACATCCTGGTCTACGACATGACCTTGAATGAGCGCTACAACCAGGCCATCAACGCTGTCCAAGGGCCGAACGGCACCGTCGTTTGCCGCAATCCGATCGCTGCGGCATCGGGCTGCAAACCGCTCAACATCTTCGGTAACGTTACGCCCGATCCCGCCGCGCTGGCTTATATTTCGCCGGCCAACGGACCGCAGCAGCATTCCAAGCAAAAGCAGTCGGTCACCAGCTTTAACCTGACCGGCGAACCATTCTCGTCGTGGGCAGGTCCGGTCGCCATGGCCACCGGTTTCGAGTGGCGCAAGGAAGAGTACACCGTGCGCGGCGACGCCTATGGCAATGGCGTCACCGCCGACTCGCCCAACAACGCGATGTATCCGGCCGACCCGCTGCTCAATTCCACGATCGGGAACAACTGGTACGCCGGTAACTACCACAACGCCGAGGGTTCCTACAGCGTCAAGGAAGCCTATATGGAGCTGAACGTACCAGTGCTGAAATCGGCTGCGCTGGGCGAGGCCAACTTCAACGTGGCCGGCCGCCGTACCAACTACAGCACCTCCGGCTATGTCAACAGCTGGAAGCTGGGCGCGAACTGGAAGACCGGTATCGACGGCCTGCGCCTGCGTGCGGTCACCTCGCAGGACGTACGCGCACCGAACCTGTCGGAGCTGTTTGCCGCACCGGTGGTGGTCAACAATGCCGTCAACTACCAGGGCACCTCGCTTCAGATCCAGCAACGCACCATTGGCAACACCAATTTGCGCCCGGAGATTGCGCGCAATACCGTCGTTGGCGTGGTGCTGAGCCAGCCGTCGTGGGCGCCGGGCTTCTCGGCCTCGGTCGACTACTTCGACATCAAGGTGCGCGACGTGATCTCGGCCTTGTCCGTGCAGCAGGAAGTCGATCTGTGCGTGGCCGGCAACCAGGAAATCTGCGCGGCCATGGTGCTTAATCGTCCCGGGAACAACTACGTGACCGTGCAGGCATTTAACCTGGCGTCGCTGCGTAACAAGGGTTTTGACCTGGAGCTGTCCTACCGCAGCAACCTGAATGCATTCGGCTTGCCGGGCAAGGTGACCTTCCGCGGCCTGGCCACGCATACCAAGAGCTTCATCACCAACTCGGGTGTGGTCGGGACGATTCCTTCGGAAGGCGCGGGCGTCAATCTGGGCGGCACGCCTGACTGGAAGGTGCTGGCTTCGCAGACCTGGGAGAACGACAAGGTCAGCCTGACCCTGAGCGAGCGTTTTATTAGTGACGGCGTGTACAGCAATGAGTACATCGAATGCCAGACCGATTGCCCGGTATCGACGGTGATCCATCCGACTATCTTCGACAACAAGATGAAGGGTGCGTTCTACGTGGATGTGGGCGGCAGCTACAAGTTTTCCAAGCAGCTGACGGCTTTCTTCAAGATCGACAACCTGGCCGACCGCGATCCTGTCGCTGCACCACAGACCAATCTGAGCTACGGCATCAACCCGGCGTTGTATGACGTGCTGGGACGGACGTATCGCGTTGGGTTGCGTTACAACTTCTGATGTAGGCCTGAGAAGCTTTGGCCGTCCGTCCCGCGTGGAAGGCTATCGCGAAAGGGTGGAGACCGGTTTCACCACCAACCGAAAGACCGTCATCCTCGCGAAGGCGGGGATCCAAGCCATCGCTGCTCATAGATGGCTTGGATTCCAGGCGGGGGCGCTGAGCCCTTCGCGGAAATGACGGATGTGAAGTTCTTCGGCGGATTCAGCATGGTAGCGGTATCGCTTCTCTCGTTTGACGAGGTAATTCAATGACACTCATAAGCCCCCTGGCTGCGCTGTTCGGCCTAACTCCGGCCATTGCCGCCATGCTGTCCGTGCTGCTGGCGGTAGTCTTCCTGACGGTACTGATCGCGTGGGGCAAGCTGCAACCCTTGCTCGCCTTCGTCATCGCTTCCCTGGCTGCGGCGCTCCTCCTGGGCATGCCACTGGCAGCCATCCCCAGATCAATTGAAAAAGGCATCGGTGACCTGCTAGGTTCGCTCACCGTCATCATCTGCCTGGGTGCGATTTTTGGCAAACTCATTGCCGACAGCGGCGCGGCTCAGCGCATCGCCACCTGGCTCATTGGCGTGTTCGGCCCGCAGCGCATGCCGCTGGCGCTGACCCTGACCGGCTTCGTGGCCGGCATTCCCCTTTATTACAACGTCGGCTTTGTCCTGCTGGTGCCGCTGATTTTCTCGCTGGTCTACCAAAGCGGACGTCCCGCCGTGGCGCTGGCCATTCCGCTGGTGGCCGGTCTGTCGATCGCACACGGCTTCCTGCCGCCACATCCCGCACCTACAGCGCTCGTTGCGCAGTTCCACACCGATATCGGCCGTACGCTCATGTTCGGCATGATCGTCGCGATCCCGACCCTCATCATTGCCGGCCCGCTGTTTGCGATGACGCTCAAAAAGATCAAGGCCGCGCCGTCGCCACTGTTCCAGGCCACCCTGCGCGAGGAAGCCGAACTGCCGGGCGCCTTCAACAGCTTTGCTACCGCGCTGCTGCCAGTCTGGCTGCTGGGTGCGGCCACGGTGCTGATCCTGGTTCCGACCAACGACGCCGGGCAGATGGCGTTCGTGAACTTCATCGCCAATCCGACCATCGTGATGCTGGTCGCGCTGGCCGTTGCCGTCGTCACGCTGGGCCTGGCGCGCGGCAAGCGCTTGCCGGATCTGATGAAAGGCGGTATCGATGCGCTGCGCGACGTCGCCCCAATCCTGCTGGTGATCGCCGGCGCGGGTGCACTCAAGCAGGTGCTGGTCGATTCCGGTGTCAGCGGTGAACTGGGCAAGCAGCTTGGCGGCCTGCCCATCAATCCGCTCCTGCTTGGCTGGCTGGTGGCGACCCTGATCCGCATCTGCCTTGGTTCGGCCACCGTGGCCGGACTGACCGCTGCCGGTATCGTCGCACCGGTGGTGCAGACCTCGGGCGTGGATGCCAGCCTGATGGTGTTGGCCATCGGCGCCGGTAGCCTGATGTGCAGCCACGTCAACGATTCCGGCTTCTGGATGTTCAAGGAGTACTTCGGCCTGTCGGTGAAGGACACCTTCCGTTCGTGGACATTGATGGAAACCCTGGTCGGCGTTTTCGGGATCATCTTTGTTTTGCTTTTGTCGGTGTTCATCACCCCTCTGTGAGCACCGTTTTTTTATTCAAGTTCAGGAAACCGCCAATGACTCTTGCTCTTCGCCGCAACCTGCTGCCCGCGCTCGCGGCCGCCATTTCGCTGATGGCCGTGCCGCTCGCCGCGCAGGCCGCATCGACCTCCGCTTTTCAGACCACGCCCTCCGACCCGCGTGCGGTCACCGTGCGCGCCGTGGGCGATGGCAAGGCGGACGACACGGCGGCCATCCAGAGTGCCATCGACAGCGTCGCCAATAAAGGCAATGGCGGGGTGGTGTTCCTGCCGTCCGGCCGCTACCGTATCAGTCGTTCGATCCTGATTCCGCTGGCGGTACGCGTGTATGGCGTCGGGCCGACGCGGCCAGTGTTTGTGCTGGCGCCGAACACCGCGGGTTTTCAGAAGGGCGTGGCCAACATGGTCGTCTTCATGGGCGGCGATCAATACAGTGTCGGCAAGGTGCCGGTACCGGTGGCCAGCACGGTGCCCTTCAGCGAGAACGTGCGCGACGCGAATTCGTCGACCTTTTATTCCGCGCTGAGCAATGTGGACTTCGACATCGGTGACGGCAATCCGGCCACCGCCGCGGTACGCCAGCGCACAGCCCAGCATTCCAACCTGAGCCACATCGACTTTCATATCGGGTCCGGGCTGGCCGGCGTCTACAACGTCGGCAACGTGGGCTATAACCTGCGCTTTTTCGGTGGCCGCTACGGCATCCTGTCCGAAAAAACCTCGCCGGCCTGGCAGTACACGCTGATGGATGCGCGCTTCGAGGGACAGCGCGATGCCGCCATCCGCGAACACGAAGCCGGCCTCACGCTGGTCAACACGAGTATTCGCGATACGCCCGTCGGCATCGAGATCGACCGTGGTTATGGCGACTGGCTGTGGGGGAAGAACGTACGCTTCGAGAACGTCTCCAAGGCAGCGGTTGTCATCAGCAATGAGAACAACGTCTACACCCAGGTCGGCTTCGACAATGCGCTCGCCAGCAAGACGCCGGTGTTCGCGCGCTTTCGCGACAGCGGCAAGACGGTGGCCGGCGCGGGCGCCAGCTACCGCGTGAGCGACTTCAGTTACGGCCTTAAACTGCCCGGCATGGGCAGCATGGGACAGTTCGACACGACCATCAAGTCCGCCGCGTTGGCGGCCTTGCCGGCCGCGCCAGCGCAGGCCGTGCGCTCCTTGCCGCCTACGACCGAATGGGCCAGTGCGCGCGACTTTGGCGCCAGGGGCGATGGACAGTCCGACGATACCGCCGCCATTCAAAAAGCCATCGACAGCCGCCGCGTGGTCTATCTGCCGCTCGGCTTCTATATGGTCAACGACACGATTCGCCTGAAGGCCGACTCGGTTCTGATTGGCCTTCACCCTGGCCTGACCCAGCTGGTCCTGCCGAACGGCTTGCCCGGCTATGCCAGCGTGAACCAGCCCAAGGCGCTGCTGGAAAGCGCGAAGGGCGGCGACGCTATCGTCTCGGGCATCGGCCTGGCGACCGGGGAAGTCAATCCGCGCGCGGTGGCGCTGTTGTGGAAGGCGGGCGAGCAGTCGCTGGTAGACGACGTGCGCATCCAGGGTGGTCACGGCACCATCCTGTACGACGGCACGCGCAGCGATCCTTACAAGAAGAGCGCGAATTTCGATCCGAGCGCGCATTGGGACCGCCAGTATCCGAGCGTCTGGGTGACCGATGGCGGTGGCGGCACCTTTGTCGGCGTCTGGTCGCCCAGTACCTTTGCGCAAGCGGGCTTCTACGTCTCCAACACCAAAACGCCGGGCCATGTGTACGAGCTCTCGGCCGAACACCATATCCGCGCCGAAATCGTGCTCGACGGAGTGGAGAACTGGGAATTCCTGGCGCCGCAGACAGAGCAGGAAGTACGCGACGGGATGGACGCCATCTCGCTGGAGATCCGCAATTCGCGCAATCTGCTGTTTGCGAACTACCACGGCTATCGGGTCACGCGCTCGATCAAGGCGGCGCCGGTCGCTGTCAAGCTGAGCAATTCCAGCAATATCCGCTTTCGCAATGTGCACGTGAACGGCGAGAGCGGCTTCGCCGGCTGCGACGAGAAAGGTTGCGGCACCTATCTGCGCGCCAGCAAATACCCGTTCGAGAACGCGATTGTGGACGTAACGAACAAGCTGGAAGTACGCGAGCGGGAATTCGCTTCACTCGACATCGGCACCACGCCTGCCAAGGTCAAGCCATCAGCCAGCAAGGTGGAAAAGCTGGAAGACGGCTTCTTCTCGATCGCCGGCGCGGCTGTCGACGCCAAGGGCAAGCTGTACTTCGTGGACCGAAAGTTCAATCGAATCTACAGCTACGCCAAGGGCGAAGGCCTCGCGGTGGTGCGCGATGCGCCGCTCGATCCGGTCAACCTGGCTTTCGACAGCAGCGGCGCGCTGATGGTGTTGTCCTCGCACGGTCCGGAGGGCACGGTCTATTCCTTCAAACCGGGTGAGCATGCCGGCGAGCTGACCGTCATCAAGCCTACGCCGGTTGCCAACTATGCCGGTGCGCGTACCATCGTCCCCGTGAACTTCTGGAACAACGGCGAGTTCCGCGATCAGATCAACCCGGACACCTACGAGTTCAACACGCTGGCCGAGCTGTTTGCCCGCGATATCGCCATCCCGAAAGCGCGCGAATACGTGTCGCCGGACGGCAGCCTGGTGCTGCCGGAATACCGCATCTGGCGCCAGGGACCGCAAGACCACCTGGGCTGGCGCTGGGCCGACACCCTGCAGACTCACGGTTTTGTATCGGGCAAACAGGGCGAGCGCGTGGTGTTCACCAACGGTTCCGAAAACCGCACCTTCAGCGCGCTTGTGGGGCAGGGCGGCACGCTCACGGGCCTCAAGCAGTTGGCCAATCGCGGTGGTGAGAGCGCAGCCGTCGACAAGGCGGGCAAGCTGTATGTGGCTAACGGCCAGATCTTCGTGTACGCGCCGGATGGCAAGCAGGTCGGTCGCATCGACGTGCCGGAACGTCCCTTGCAGCTGATCGTGGGCGGCGAAAAGATGGACCGCCTGTTTATCCTCACCCACCGCAGCCTGTATGGAGTATCGATATGAAACGCCACCTTCTTTGGCTGATGATGCTGGCTTGTCTGCAGGCCGGCGCGCAGCAGACCGGCCCCTCGATCCCACTGTGGCCCAACGGTGCTCCCGGTTCCGAAAGCCGGCGCGCCGAACCCGAGACCGTGCGCGATACCTACATCAGCAATGTGCACGCGCCATCGCTAACGGTGGTGCCGGCCGATCCGCGCCACGCCAACGGCGCCGCCGTGATCGTGGTGCCAGGCGGCGGCCACCGCATCCTGGTGTGGATGAACGAGGGTGTACACGCCGCTAAGGCACTGAACCGCTTCGGCGTGACGGCCTTTGTGCTCAAGTACCGGTTGGCGCGCGATCCTGGGTCGACCTACAGCATCGAAGGCGACGGCGCGGCCGACCTGCGGCGTGCGGTGCGGTGGGTGCGCGCCAATGCGGCGCAGTACGGGGTCGATCCCAAGCGCATCGGTGTGATGGGTTTTTCGGCGGGCGGGGAATTAGTGTCGCTGGTGGCGGACAACCCCGCGCCGGCGCCGGCGCCGGGAGCGGATGCGCTGGACAAGGTCAGTGCGCGGCCGGATTTCCAGGTCTTGATCTACCCCGGACCGCTGGGCGTACCGGCCAAGGCGGTGCAGTCGGCGCCGCCGGCCTTCATCGTGGCGGGATCGCTGGACAAGTGCTGCGCGCCACCCGCGATCGGCTTGTACCAGCAACTGACCGCGGCGGGTGTATCGGCCGAACTGCACATGTATGCCGATACCGACCATGCGTTTAACATGGCGCAGCGCTCCGAACGCGTCTCGATCGCGCACTGGCCGGACCGGCTGGCCGACTGGCTGTCCGACGGCGGCTGGTTGGTCCCGCGCGGCGGCCGCGCACCGGAAGGCGTGATCGCACCGACGCCATCTCAATGATTGACCAAGGAAGGAAATCGATGAAGCGACTTTTGACCATTGTGATCGGCTGGCTGCTGCTGGCATCCGCAAGCCATGCGGACAGCCAGTTCAAGGTGCTGGTGCTGGCGATCCCGAACAAATACCATTACGAGTACATTCCAATCGCGCGCGACAGCCTGGAGCACTTGGCCAAGCTGCATTCATTTGAAGTCACCTGGACCAACAAGCCGCAGGAATTCGAAGGCAATCTGGCGCAGTATGCCGCGGTGGTCATCATGAATACGGCGGTCGAGGATATCAACGAAGCGCAGCGCAAGAAGTTCGAGGCTTACATGCAGTCAGGCGGCAATGCCGTCGTGGTGCATCGCGCGCTGATCGCGCAGCCGAACGTGTGGCCGTGGTGGGAAAAGCTGGTCGGGCGCTCGTTCACGACTCACCCCATGCTGCAAAGCGGCGTGGTCACCGTCGTGGACCGGAATTTCCCCGCGACCTTCGGTGTGCCTGAACGCTGGATCTGGAGCGACGAGTGGTATGTCTTCACAAATCCCTTCAACGTCAAGATCAACCCGGTACTCAACGTCGACGAGAACAGCTACGACCCGACCAAGATCTGGCCCGGGCAGGTCTCCAGGGGCATGGGCAAGGATCATCCGGTGGCGTGGTATCGCCAGCATGAACAGGGCCGCGTATTCGTGACCACCCTGGGCCACAATGGCGAGATGTACCGTGACCCGCAGTACCTGGCCCACCTGCTGGGCGGCCTGTGGTGGGCCGCTACCGGCAAGGGCGTACTGAAATAGGCGTCAGCGGGGCGGCTGTTCCACCTGGGGCAGCAGCGCCGCCATCACGCCCAGCAAAGGCAGGAAAGACGCCATCTGGTAGACGTAGCCGATGCCCGCGACGTCCGCCAGGTGACCCATGGCCGCTGCCGCGATGCCGCTGATGCCAAACATCAGACCGAAGAAAATCCCCGAGACCATGCCCACCTTGCCAGGCACCAGCTCCTGCGCGAAGACCACGATGGCCGAGAAGGCCGACGACATCACAAGGCCAATGATCACGCTCAGGACCGCGGTCCAGAACAGGTCCACGTAGGGCAGGGCGAGCGTAAAGGGCGCCGCACCCAGGATCGAAATCCAGATCACGCGCTTGCGCCCGATGCGGTCGCCTATCGGGCCGCCGGCAAAGGTGCCGGCCGCCACCGCCGCCAGGAACAGGAACAGGTACATCTGGGCCGAGGCCACCGAGACATGGAATTTATCGATCAGGTAGAAGGTGTAATAGCTGCTCAGGCTCGCCATGTAAATATATTTGGAGAAGACCAGCATCGCCAGCACCGCCAGCGCGCCCATCACGCGGCCGCGCGACAAGGCCGGACCGGCGTGCGCTGCAGTTTTACGCGGCGGGTTGGCCAGGTGGCGGCCATACCAGCGGCTCACGCCTACCAGTACCGCCACGGCCAGAATCACCAGCAGTGCGAACCAGGCGATCTTGCCCTGGCCGCGTCCGACGATGATCGCAGCGGCCAGCAGGGGACCGAGGGCAGACCCCACGTTGCCACCTACCTGGAACAGCGACTGCGCAAAACCGAAACGCCCGCCCGAGGCCAGCCGCGCGATGCGCGAGGCTTCCGGGTGAAAGGTGGAGGAGCCCACGCCGATCATGGCCGCGGCCACCATCAGCAGTGTGAAGCTGCTCGCTACCGACAGCAGGCCGACGCCGCACAGCGTGACGCACATGCCGGCCGGGAGCAGGAAGGGAATCGGACGGCGGTCTGTGTACAGGCCGATCCAGGGTTGCAGCAGGGACGCGGTGCACTGGAACGCGAGCGTAATCAGGCCGACCTGGCCGAAGGTCAGCGAAAACTGCGCTTTGAGGAGCGGATAGATCGACGGCAGCACCGCCTGCACGCAGTCGTTGAGCAGGTGGACAAAGGCGACCGAAAACAGGATCTGGAAAACGGTGCCGTTGTGCGCGGAGGCTTCTGGCCGGGCGGCGGCTGCCGGGGCGGCGGGTATGGATTGCGTGGTCATGGTCTGGGGCAGTGCTGATTGCAGCAGTCGTAAATCGACACCCAGTGTAATATGCTCGTTTATCGCGCATATTCCAACTTTCGTCGCCCAAGTGACAATTTCGCCTTCTCCCCGCTATAAACCGCGCTATTTGACTCTGCCGCGCAAGGTCACCGCAGCGCCAACCGACGCCCACCACGGCCAGCACGTGGCGCCGCATTCCCACGAGTGGGCCCAACTGCTGTACGCCAGCGAAGGCGTCATGCACGTGCGCACCGAGCTTGGCGTCTGGATCATTCCGCCACGCCGCGCGTTGCTGATCGCGCCCGGGATTGTGCACGAGCTGACGAGCGTTGGCCGCGTCAGCTTGCGCGCCCTGTACATCGACGCGGCCGAGGCGGAAGACCTGGTCGACGGCTGCCGCCTGCTGGAAGTCAGTCCGCTGCTGCGCGAGCTGATTGTGGCCCTGTGCGCGGAACCGATCGAGTATGAGTTTGGTGGCCGCGGCGAACACCTGGCCAAGTTGATTCTGTCCGAACTGGCGGCCATGGAGACGGTGCCGATCGCCGTGCCCTGGCCGCGCGACCGGCGCCTGCAAACCATCTGCAGCGCGATCATGGATGATCCCGGGAGCCGGCGCGCGATCAAGGATTGGGCCCTGGATGCCGGTGCCAGTACCCGCACCCTGATCCGGCTGTTCCCCAAGGAGACTGGGCTGCCTTACCGCCAGTGGGTGCAGCAGGTGCATCTGGCGCACGCCTTCAGCCAGCTGGCGCGCGGCGACAGTGTCGGCGAAATCGCCCGTGCGCTCGGCTACGCCAGCCCGAGCGCGTTCACCAGCATGTTCCGTCGCCTGCTGGGCAAGACACCGCAGTACTACCAGACCGAGTGGCGCGGTCAGCGATAGTCGGCAAAGCGGGCCGCGAACGATTCCAGTTCGATGCGGGCGGCGTTGGTGATGAAGGAGACCGCGTGGTAGTTGCCCACCAGTGCGACCAGTTCGATCAGTTGCGCCTGAGTGTAGTGCTGCGTCAGGCCGGTCCAGACTTCGTCCGGAATGCCTGAGTTGTCGTGCAGGGCGTCGACTGCCTGGAGCAGCAGCGCTTCCTGCGGCGGCAGGCCATCCGGCGCGCCGGCCAAGGTCGCAGCTATATCCGTTTTGCTCAAGCCTGCGCGCTGCGCGAACAGCGCCACATGCACGCCCCATTCGTATTCCGACCCGCAGCGCGCGCAAGTGCGCAGGATGATCAGTTCGCGCATGCGCAGATCGATCGTGCCCTTGTCGAGCAGGTTGGCGGCAAACATGCGCTGCAGGACGCGTGGGTTATGGGCCTGCGTGCGGAACAGCTTCAGCGGTTCCATGCCGGGCGGGAGGAAGGCGCCAAAGGCGGCGGTCACAGTTTCTTCATACGGGGCTTCGAGCGGTGCGATTCTGGGCGCTGACATGCGGACTCCTTTTGAGTGCGAATGCTACAATCGGCCTTCGCTACGAATAGTGTAGCACGTCGCTACGGAAAGTGTAGCATCATTAGGAGAGGTCATGTCTGTTCCAAAGCCAGGGGTGCCGGTACGGGGTTCGCAGAGTGGGCGGCCGATCATGGCGCTGCTCGATTTGCTGGGGCGGCGCTGGATGATGCGCATCATCTGGGAGTTGCGCGATACGGCGTTGACGTTTCGTGAGTTGCGCGAGCGCTGCGATGCGATGTCGCCGACGGTGTTAAATCAGCGTTTGCATGAATTGCGCGAGACCGGGATCGTGGCGATTGGGGAGGAGGGCGGGTATGTGTTGAGTGAATCGGGCAAATCGCTGCTTGAGTCGATGATGCCTTTGTTGAAGTGGTCGGAGCAGTGGGCGCAGGCTGAGCGTGGTGGATAGCGCGCGGCCCCTTGGGGATCCACCCTACGCCACTCGTATTGCCCCGGGCCTTTGTGATCGGGCTTTAAACCGTGCGCTTTTCCCCAAACCGGTAAGCCAACAAAGCAGCCAACACCAACAACACGGTACACACTGCCAAAGCCGCCCGTACACCACCAATAATCTGCACCGCCCCGCCGGTGGCCGCCATGGCCCCGAACACCGCCACCCCAACCGCACCACCCACCTGACGCGCCGCGTTCAACACTGCCGATGCAATGCCCGCCTGATGCCGTTCCACGCTGCCCAGGATGGACGCCGTCATCGCCGGCACGGCCAACCCCATCCCCAGCGGTATCAGCGCCAGGCCCGGCAGCATCGCGAGAAAGCCTGCCGACGACGACACGCCAAACAATCCCAGCAAACCATATCCGGCAGCGGCAATCGCACCGCCCACAATCATCGGCAGCCGCAGGCCAGTGCGCGCCGACATTGACCCGCTGGCGATATTCGAGACGATAAAGGTCGCCGTGAGCGGTATGAACGCCAGGCCGGTCTGCATAGCCGTGTAGCCACGCGCCTGCTGCAGGTAAAAACTAAGCACGAAAATCACGCCGTAGTAGGCAAAATTGACCAGCACACCAAACATGACCGCTGCCGAAAAACGAGCATGGCCAAACAGTGACAGCGGCAGCATCGGACTGTCGGTGCGGCTTTCGACCAGCACGAAGGCCACGCCGGCGACCACGGCGCACACAATGGCAGCCACCACGAGTGGACTGTTCCAGCCATGCGCCGGACCTTCGATCACCGCGCCGATCAAGCCACTCAGCGCCAGGATCGCCAGCAGTTGCCCCGGCAGGTCAAAGGCGCGCGGTGGTCCCGCTTTCGCCAATCGCGGCACGACAGCACTGGCCAGCATGAAGCCCGCAATACAAATCGGCACATTGACCCAGAAAATGCTGCGCCAGCCGAAACTGGAAAGCAGCAAGCCGCCCACCACTGGCCCGGCCGCTATGGACACGCCGCCGGCCGCGGTCCACCAGCCGATGGCCTTGGCCAGGCGCTTCTTGTTATGCGCGTAGGCGGTGTTGAGGATCGATAGAGAACTGGGTACCAGCAGGGCCGCGCCGATGCCTTGCAGGGCACGCGCCAGGTCGAGTGCGATTGCGCTCGGGGCCAGCGCGCAGGCGATCGAGGCCGCCGTGAAGAGGGCAAACCCGCCAAGGAAGACGCGGCGCGGTCCGAACTTGTCGCCTAACAGGCCGGCTGTCAACAGAAAGACCGCGAATCCCAGCGTGTAGGCATCGACCACCCACTGTAAAGCGCTGACCCCGGCGTTCAGATCCGTCCCGATACGCGGCAAGGCGACGTTGACGATGGTGACATCCAGCTGGACGACGACAAAGGCGAAACTGCTTGCCAGCAGAATGGCTGGCAGAGCCCGATCCGCAGGAGTGAGTGTTGCCACTGAAGTGCCGTCGCTTGTCATCGCGTTCTGCCTGTTTGGTTTCTCGGGTGCCACGAAATTGACTATACTCATGACTGCGCCGCTGGTAAAGCCCAGGCGCGACAATTGACTTGATACACGGCGTAATGGGGAGAGGGTGGCATGCAGCGCAATTTCGACGATGTGCAACTAGGCAGCATCGAGCTGTTTTGCCTGGCTGCCGAGCAGGCCAGCTTTACCGGCGCGGCAAATATCGCCGGGGTCACGCCCGCAGCCGTCAGCCGTTCCATCGGCCGCATGGAAGAGCGGCTGGGCGTGCGCCTGTTCGTGCGGACCACGCGGCAGATCCGCCTGACCGATGGCGGCAAGCGCTATTACGAACAATGCCGGCAAGCCTTGACGCAGCTGGTCGAGGCCGAGCGCGAAGTCACCGGCGCACAGGCCGCGCCGGCTGGTCCCTTGCGCATCAGCGCACCAACCCCGTATGCGCACTACCGCCTGCTGCCGCTGCTGCCGCAGTTTCGCCAGTTATATCCCGAGGTGAGCTTCGAGGTCCACGTCAGCAACCGCAATATCGACTTCGCGGGAGAGAGCTACGACATCGCCATCCGTGGCCGCGACCCGGCCGATTCTTCGCTCATCGCACGCAAGCTGGAAGACGCGGAACTGGTGCTGGTGGCAGCGCCGTCCTACCTGCGCCGCGCCGGTACCCCGGCCACGCTAGAGGATCTGCACAAGCACGAATGCATTCAGTTCGATCTGCCCAGCACCGGGCGCAAGATCCCCTGGCCCTTCAAGGTCGAGCGCAAGCAGGTGGATGTGGTCACCAAGGGCCGCTATACCTGCTCGGAAGATGTGCTGGGGATCGTAACCCTGGCGCGCAGCGGCGCCGGCATCGTACAGACTTACCGCTTCATCGTGGAAGAAGACCTGAAGCAGGGCGGCCTGGTGGAACTGCTGCCGCAGCATGGCGGCACCTCGCGTCCCTTCATCCTGCTGTACCCGCACGCGCGCCATTTGTCGCTGCGCGTGCGGACCTTCGTGGACTTCGTGACGTCCCGGCTGTCGCCCTATACTTGAGGCCATCGTCACAACCGGCTATCCCCGCATGCACTCACCACATTTGCCAGATTACCTGGCCTTCATCGAGGGTGCCGAAGCTCTCAAGCACACACTGCGTTCCGGGCACAGCTCGACAGGCAGGCCGGAGAGCACGGCCGAACATAGCTGGCGTCTCGCCCTGTTCGCGATCGCGCTCAGGGACGAACTGGCCGGCATGGACTTCGAAAAGGTCCTGACGCTTTGCCTGCTGCACGACCTCGGCGAAGGGATCGGCGGCGACATCCCGGCCACGGCAGACAGCGATCCCGCCATCAAAGGCGCGCGCGAGCGCAGGGACCTGGCGACCTTGCTTACACCGTTGCCGGAGGCGGCGCGCACGCGCATCATGGCGGCGTGGGACGAATACGATGCCGACCTGACGCCGGAGGCGCAATTCGTCAAAGGTCTGGACAAGCTCGAAACCATGGTCCAGCACAACCAGGGCCGCAATCCCCCGGCCTTTGACTACGCTTTCAACCTGGGCTATGGCGTGCGCTATACAAGCCGTGATCCGCTGCTGGCGGGTTTGCGCGCGCTGATCGACGCGACTACGCGCGAGCGCGATCAGACAGCTGCTGCCAGGGGCGCTGCCAATATCCCGGCAGCGGTGCCAGAAGCGCATCAGCGTTTCCTGGAGCACGGCTTGCCGGTCTTGCGCGGCGAAGAAGGCATCGTCCAGGTCTGGGCCGGCGGGTCGTACGCGACCGGCCGGCTCGACGAATTCAGCGACCTCGATCTGCTGATCGTGTCCGAGACGGGCAGTGTCGAACAGATGAAGGCGGGGCGCATGGCGCTGGCAGGGCGGCTCGGAAAACTGCTGAGTGCTTTCAGCGGAGAGCACGTGGGACAGCCCGACCTGCTGATCTGCCTTTACGACGAGCCGCTTCTGCATGTGGACATGAAGTTCGTGCCCCGTAACCCAGGCAACCCTGACCAGCCATCGTATACCTTGCTATGGTCGCGGACCTCGATCGAAGCCGAGGCGACACCAGTATTGGCGTCGCCCGCACCGGTCAACCTCGACTGGATCGAGGCGCGCTTCTGGACCTGGGTGCATTATGGCGCGACCAAGATCGGACGCGGAGAGATACTTGAAGCGCTGGACTTCCTGGCTTTCCTGCGCAACGTGGTGCTCGGACCGCTCGCGCTGGAGCAGCAGGGTGCCCCGCCGTATGGTGTAAGGCGCGTCGAGACCACCCTGCCTCTCGCTACCATGGCGCGCCTGGCAGCCACCGTCGCGACCTGCGACGCCCGCCGACTGCCTGCGCGCGATGCAGGCTTGCGCCTCGCTCTACCTGGAACTGCGCCATGCGCGCGCCGGCGCCGGGTTTGGCAATCTCGCCGCGCAAAGTGCCGCGCTTGCCTACCTGGACATGATCGGCGCGCGGCTGGCGGCGCGCTAGCGGCCGACCACTTTCAGCAGTTTGGCGGCGTTCGACGCCAGGCCCTTGTCCCCGCCATCGACACTCAGCTTGCCGCCAGCATCGTTCCACTGCAGGCGGGTCGACGTGCCCTGGCCCTTTTCGTAATCGTACGACACGCCATCATCGTCGTACAAGGTAAAGTCGCCGTTCTTGCCGGGGTAGACCAGGATCTGCGCGATCTCCTGGCGCGTTGCGGTCGACTGCACCTCGGCGCCCATCGGCACGATCGAGCCGGCCTTCACAAACACCGGCATCTGGTCGATCGGCGCCGCTACCTTGACCCACTGTCCGCCGCTCAGCTTTTCGTTAGTCCAGAAGTTGTACCAGTCGGTCCCCGCCGGCAGGTAGACATCCTTCTGCGTCTGCCCCTGTTCCGTCACCGGCGCCACCAAAAACGCCGGCCCGAACATGTACTGGGTGCCGATGTTGGTCACCGCCGGGTCCTGCGGGAAGTCCATCCACAGCGGGCGCATGAAGGGCGCGCCGGTGTCGTAGGTTTTCTTGGACTGGCTGTAGATGTAAGGAATCAGCTGATAACGCAGCTGGTTGTAGCGCGCCAGCACGGTTTCGGCCTGCTTGCCGAAGGACCAGATATCGGCATTCTTGCGGTCGCCATGCAGGCGCAGGGTCGGCGTAAAGGTGCCGTACTGGAACCAGCGGGTGAACAGTTCCGGATAATCATGAAACTGGCCGACGGTCTCGCGCGCGTCGGACGGATCGAGCAGGGCCGGCTTGGTCGCCTTGGTGCTGTTTGGCAATCCCTGCCAGCCGCCGATGTCGCTGCTCCAGTAGGCGATGCCCGAGGCCGTCATGTTCAGGCCGGTCGGCACCTGGCGCGCCAGCGCTTCCCAGGATGGATGGATGTCGGACGACCAGAACAGCGCGCCAGTACGCTGCGCGCCGAGGTAGGCTGCGCGCGACAGGATCAGCACGCGCTTGTTGGGTTTCCATGCGCGCATGCCCTGGGCCGCGCCCTCCACGTGCAGCAGCGGGAACAGGTTGTGGTAGCGGTCGCCTGAACCGATCGAATAGAAGAAGCCGCTCGGCACCAAGTCAGGTTCGGTCTCATCCAGCCATGGATAGTCAAAGCCATGCGACAGGATGTTGTCGCGCGATTTTTCCCAGAACCACTTGCGTGCTTCCGGATTGGTCGGATCGATGATGGCGCCGGCGCGGTCGGAGCGGAACGGCAGGCCGTCAACCGACTTGCCATCCTTGTCCTTGAGCAGGTAACCCTTGCTATCGAGCTCGTTGTAATAACGGCCGGAGGTCTCAAAGCGCGGCCAGATCGAGACGATGGACTTCATGCCCATGTCGTGCAGTTGCTTGTTCATGCCGTCCGGGTCGGGAAACTGGGCCGGGTCGATGTCCATCTGGCCCATGCGGGTCCAGTAAAACCAGTCGACCACCATCACGTCGAGCGGATATTTCTTCTGGCGGTAGGTGTTTGCCACGCGCAGCACTTCGGACTGGCTTTCGTAGCGGGCCTTGGACTGAATCAGGCCCAGCGCGGCCTTGGGCGGGATCGGTGTCTTGCCGGTCAGGCGGGCGTAGCCGGAGTAGATTTCTTCCGGCGTGCTGCCGGTGATGACAAAAAAGCTGACGCGCTCGCCCACGTTCGACTGGAACGCCGTGCGGCCATTCACGCCGGCGACAAAGCGGGTGGCCGAGGGATTGTCCCAGACGATGCCATACTGCTTGGACGACACCATGAAGGGCACGCAGACGGTTTCACCGGCCGGCGCGTCGTACCAGTGCTTGCAATCGAGCACGCGGCCGCGCAGGTCTAGCGGTCCCATCGATTCCTGGTTCTGGCCCATGCCGTAATAGTGCTCATCGGCTTGCGGGACGAAGGAGGCACCGACCTGGTAGGTGCGCTCGGTGTTGACGGTTTGCGGCGACATTTCCCAGCCGCTCATGTCGAGCACGGTTTCACCCTTGGCGTTTTTGACCTGCAGGCCGACTGGCGCAAGCGAGGGTGCGAAATACTTCGCCATCTGCGATGGGACCGAGGGCGCGGGTGCCGCGTTGATGTGTACCGTCATCGCTTTCGAGGTGAAGGTGTCGCCATCTTTGCCGCTGGTCTGGCGGAAACCCGCATTGTCAGATGCCTTGGGCAGGATGCCGTAACCCGGTCCCTTGAGCGCCTCGGCCTTGTCGACGGCGATGCTGACATGGATGACGTTGGGGCCGTACGCTTCCACCGACACCCAGGCGCCGTTGCGGTCCAGGGTGGCGATCGGGGCGGCAGTGGCCGCGCCGGCGAGCAGGGTTCCTGCGACGAGGGTGCAGATCAAGCTGCGCGATGGGATGGGCGTTACGGTAGTCACGAAGTCTCCTTATATTTGTGTGGACAAATTCTAAGGTGCACCCTGGTATTTTTTATATAAGAAACTCGGCGGTGGCAGGGAGCTGAGAAATATTGTTGCGTTGGTTGGGGAAAAACGGAGCGCCTATTTACGCGGGACCGCAATGGTGGAGACGTGGTTGGAGAAGATGACGCAGAAGATGGCGGTCAGGCTGGGCAGACCGGGCTCGGTGGCCATGGCCCCGCGGCTTGTCAAGGCGGCGTTGTGCCGTGTGCCAAGAATTGCACTAAAGGCATGTGTTCACACTTCACGCGCAATGCGCCCTGACTTCACAATCCGGTTCTAGAATGACTTCCTCGGTCAGGTCGGACCGCGCACAGGAGATAGTCCATGAAAAACGTAGTAGACGGAGGCGGCGCGCATGCTCCGCGAGCGCTGAGAAAACGCATCATGCTGGTACTGCTTGTGTCCGCCGCAATCCTCATGATTCCGGCGATAGCGATGCAATTTACCAGTGAGATGAATTGGGGGCCGGGAGATTTCGCGGTCGCAGCGATACTGCTTGTCGGTGCCGGGCTTTGCTACGTCGGGATGGCGTGCAAGGTCGCCACCAAGGGCTGGCGCATCGCGATCGGCCTCGGCGTTGCGTTTGCACTGTTGACGGTGTGGGTGGAACTGGCGGTGGGTATCTTCCACTGAGCTGTCGGATGACACAGTAAGTGGGTAGTCGGGTGTCGATTACAACGGCTTTTTCACTATCTTTGTCGTATTTGGCATGGTGACGTGACGACGGAAGTGAGAAAAATCGCGCTCGTGCGGCTCGGATAGTGAAAGGTACTGCGGGGTTGCCAGGACGTATCGACAGGCAGCTAACGCTCCATTTCAACCGTTCGGCAATGCGTACTACACGAAACAAGTCTTCTATTACGGATCAATTGGCGCCAAGTCGTCGAAGTAAAGCCAACTTGGATCTTCGTCGAGATGAATCTCTATGGGATAACGCACCTCCTCTTGCGGCATGTCGGTCAAACCCTGTAGAAATTGCTGTGGTTGCTGAAGGTAGAAAACGAACTCTCGTTCAGACCGCCCAGTAACCACTGCGACGAGAAATGCAGTCTTGTCTTTTTCGACAGCGGCAATAAGTCGATTCTCAAATGTGTCAAGACGTCCAGCTTCTTCTTTGCTCGGCAGACCGTGTTCATCAGGAAGATCCATAGACCAAAAAACATTCAGCCTATTCGGATAGGCGCTGCGGGGGAAGGCTTGTGCAAACTGTCTGTACCTCACAATAAAAGGATACTCACCAGTATGGCCCTCTGCAACCGACCATGACGCGTTATCAGCAGATTCAAACATTCGTCGTCCTTGTTGGAAGCGGTTGTGTGGCTGGCCAATACAATGGCTTAGCCAAAGGTTCCGATTGATCGACCTCAGCCCAATCCAGTTGTTGAAGAGCGATTTTCGCCGATAGCAAATGAGTACGAACGGCCGCTCCTGGCCAATCAGGATCAACTTTGAACGACCGGTAACGCCCATAGCAGACCTTACGTTGTACTACCTGAGCAGCGTTCGTTTAGCGAATAGCCTTCCCAATTTCCCGCCCAAGCATCGTCACCATAGGCAAAAAAATTTCCAGAAATTCGATGCCACTTCCGTTAAAAAATAACAGTGCGCCTAGCCCGTTCTGAACGCCTCGCATCGAAATGTGCGAGTCGAGCGCTAGAGGGCCGTCACTCGTACCTTGTAGCCCCGCATGATGGTTTGCGAAGTTGGTAAACGATCCCACCCCGGTAAATTCTCTGGAAGTAACTCTGAGTTCGGGTATGACCTGCAACAGGGTTGGCAACTGATCCGCCATACGCTCAAGTATGGACCTCTCAAATGGGTTTAGCTTCCCTTCATCTGATTGCATAGTGGAATCTTTTCAACGTGAGGCCAACATGGAGTGACTGCTCTTCGCTGCCGCTCACTGCCGATTGTACTCGACAGCATTCGGGCTTTGGCCGGTTCGGCCGCTACCGCCCCTTAGCGGTCGCTCGAACAACTCTTCTTAGCCTTGCGTGCAATCGAACCACGATTGGTCGCCCGGCGAATCTCTTACGTCACTGAAGCGCATGCTGACCGCGTTATAAAAGTTTTTGTCGTGGGTGAGCACCACGAAGGAAGAGCTATCGACTGCACGTATGACAAGCCAGGGGGTAGAAGCTTCTGGAAGGACACCTACAAAATCGCCGTCGATGATCTGGTCGACCCCATGCGCGAGCCCAAAGAAAGCGTCACCACTCAAGCAGGCGCCGGAGGCAGGCAACTTCTCAAGCTCATCAGCTTGGCTTCCCAATGCCTCGACACCCGAACACTTCCATTTCGACCGAAGTACCTTTGTTCGGTCCAGATTTACTATGTCGGCCAGATCGAAGGCCAAGGCACCGTTAGACAAATCGTGTATTGAGATTGAGAACATATGCTAAATGCATCATTTATTGGATCGCGACGTTCTATCGAGCTCTGCTTGTGGCCGGTAGTCATCGATTCTACTCGACGGTAACGGCTCCTAGCGATCAGACCGCTTTCGCCCCAAAAGCTGCCTGTCGTACTCGACCGGAAGCACTGAATGTCAGTCCCTAGCGGTCCACCACTTATTTTCGATTTGTTCTCGAACGCCGGCGTCACTTGGTCCAGATTGCTTTACTTTCCACGCCTCATCCGCGGAGAGCTTGCGAACTCCGCAATGCAGGATGCTACAGCTACGCGGCTGAGATCCATCTATCAGAGAGATTCCCCAGATCTCGTCCTCCTTATAGTCGACCCCGACACAAAAAACTGGGTGGTAGAAACAGTCTTCGTAGATGTCCCCTGGATGTATATTCAGGTCCTTTTCGGCATTTAAAAGCCGTTTTTTAAGTTCGCTCATCTGGGCTCACATTTTCTCCTGCATATGGAATAAGACATCGAAGCGACAAGCCGCTTCCGCCCCAAAGCGGACTCTAAACTACTCGTACTTCGCCAGCTCTTCGGCAAGGTATCGCCGCAGTTCATCCGGTCTCATCCATACCCCCTTTATCGAAGGCGTTGGAAATACCGCCAACGAAACCGCCCGTTCTTCCATATGGGGCAGCGACTGTCCAACGAACTCATGAACATCGATCTCGGCAGGGAGACTTCCTGCCCAGGAATCGGTTGCGCATGCTTGGGCGTAGTCTGGATGCGGCCAAACAGGAAATCCTGACGCGCCGGTGTCGTCTGCCAAGCTTACCCACCCAGTTGCATCGCGAAGACCCCATAGCCGTTCGCAGTCCGCGGCGCGACCGATGAAGTGCTTGAATTTCGCAGGGCCAGGCGACGACAGCAGTGCAGCACGCTGTGATTGAGGCAGTTCGAGTGGAATCACTAGCGTCCTTATGTGTTCAAGCGAGGTCCGCGCTTGGCTGATCTGGGCCGTTCGGCACAGGATAGCAGATTGCCGACGTGGAAAAGTAGAGCGAGCGTCACGATAGGCAGCTACCGCCCCGAAGCGGCCTTTCAAGATGTACGCTTCGACCTCTCGAGGAACGCTTTTACCTTTACAAAATCCGCAGTTGCGCGATTCGAGACATTGAGGGCCGTGGTGACTACCGGGTGGTTTTCCTGACCTAGTTTAATAAGCGCTACGGCAGCTTCGTAGGTCAGGTCGGGCGCTCGGTCAAATCCAGCCTTGCGATTGGTCACGTAGTCGAGTTGCGCGGCTAACGCTTTAATCGTGCTGTCATCAACGATCCCGAGTTCGCCAAGCGCTATTGCGGCCACAAAGCTTCCATGGTGAAGTTCTGCGCATAGAAGTGATTCGAGAGGACGGGCAACTTCTCCGAGACGAAGGGCAACTTCCAAAGCACATCGAAGAGGCAGCCCGAGCGTACGATACGAGACCCCGTACTTATTCTTTGCATCGCCATTAAGGACTGAGGCAAGAATTGGAACGGCGCCGACCCCGAAGGCGAGCAATTCTTGCTCGGCGTCCATCATAGTGGCTGGGCTGGTGAATCGATCAAGTAGCGTGGTTAGCACGGGACAATTGTTTTAAGTAGGCGAAAAACACTTGGCGCTTGTTCAGTATCAGCTCTTGGCCGATTGTACAGCTCGCGCCATAAACGTCGCCGGCAAAATTCGCCCTGCTCATTCGCTGGAACGCGAACTCTCGGCGCGCAAATGGATGAACTCGCCTTTCCCTCTGCCTTCAAGGGCCTCTGAAATTTCCTTCATTCCAAAGCCTTCCAGCCGAAGACTTACACTCCAACCTCGAGGGATTATCTCAACGGGCTTACGAAAAATAATAGCTTCAATGACACGGAGATTGATCGGGGTGTACACCAGTTCAGTTTCAGTTCGGGGCAAGAATTCCGAGCCGAATTCGACACTAATCCTTACAAGCTCAGTGAAGACTGTTCCGAGATCAAAGTCATCGGCATTGTTAGTGGCGACGACCATCCCGCCGCGTTCAATTCTGTCGAGAAAAATATCAGCAGACTTCACGATTCGTACTCTCCACAATGAATGACCGCTCCTGGCCGAAAGCGGACTTTCGCCAAGTGTACGCAGGCATTGCACATCTCGCAACAAATGGCTCGGTCTGAATCCATAACGACGGCAAATTCTTTTTACTGACTTGGGGCAGTTCTGACACTTGGTCTCACTCTATATGAGCGCTGGCAGGTTTACGCCGCCGCGCCGGCCAGCGGCAGCACCAGCTGCATTTCAAGCTCACCCGTCTCGCAAGCCTGCGCGATGGCCGCTGGCGGCGCATCGGCCGCAAACGCGGGAAATACCCCCTCTGCGATGTAGCCGCGGTTGCGGCCCTGCTGCTTGCCCTGATAGAGCGCACGGTCGGCCAGCGCAACCGCCTGCTGCCAGTCGAACACAGTTTCGCTCAGGCCGCCGAAGGGCAGGGCGACACTGCCTGCGGACATCGTCACCTGCAGCACCAGGCCGTTTTCCAGCACCACGGGCGCTTGCGCCACGCTGCTGAGAATGCGCTGCAGGAAGGCCGGATGCAGCGCCGCGCCCACTTCATGCGAATACACGAGGAATTCCTCGCCGCCCCAGCGGATCACGGTGTCGCTCTCGCGCACAGCCTGGCTCAGGCGCTTGGCCACTTCCACCAGCACCGCGTCCCCCACCGCGTGCCCGTGCTCGTCGTTGATGCGCTTGAAGTGGTCGATATCGAGAAGAGTAAAACAGTCGTGGCTGCCGTCTAACGCGCGGCGCTGGCGCCCGCCGGCCGTGCGTGCACTCATGCGCTCCGAGAACGAGCGCCGGTTGCACAGGTCGGTCAGCGGGTCGTGCAGGGAATCGTGCTCGAACTCGGTGGCGATCACCTTCAGCTGCTGGCTGGTGCGCAGCGATTTACGGTACATCACGTACACGATGCCGGAAATGAGTAATGCCAAAATAAAGCCGAGCGAGGTGACGGCCAGGCGCAAGGTGCGGTTGCCCAACTCTGCATCCTTGAGCCGGTTGTCGCGCGTCAGGCTGGCGATCTGGGCGCTGCGCTGCTCGCTGTTGAATTGCTCCTGCAGCGCTTCGATCGCCTTGCTGCGTTCATGCAGGGCGAGCTTGTTGTTGATGGTCTCGCGCTCGCGCAGGGTTTCCAGCGCTTCCTTGTACATGCCGGCCGCTTCCAGTGCCTGGCTTTTCTCGCCCAGCATATTGGCCAGGTCGGCGACGGATCCGCCTGCGCGCAGGGCGGCCACCACCTTGTCCATGTGGGGCAGGCCTTCGTTCATCTTGCCCTGGCCGGCCAGTGCGAAGCCGAGGTTGGCCAATGCCATCCAGATTGCGTTGGCGTCCTGCACTTCTTCCGACAGAACCATGGCACGGCGCGCGGCCTTTTCGGCGCTGACATACTGTTTTTCGCGCAGGTGGGCATCCGAAATATTGCCCAGTATCTGGGCTTCGAGCGAGCGCAACCCATGTTCCCGAGCCAGGGATGAGGCCAGCGCAAATACTTTCAGGCCCGGCTCGGTTTTGCCGCTCGCCACCAGGGCGATGCCGATCGTGAATTCGAGCCAGGCGCGCTGCTGTCCGGTCAGGGTGGTCTTGCTCAGTTCGGTCAGCGCTTCGAGCGCTTTCTCGGGGTGGCGGGTATTGATGAACAGACGCGCTGCCAGGATGCGGCACATCGCTTCCTGCGGATTCCACAGTTCGGGATGACGCGCCGCCATCTCGATCGCCGCCACGTAATGCTTGTGGGCGCGGTCGTACTGGCCCAGTGCGTTGTAAGTTTCGCCAAGCAGGCGCTGGGCGCCGACCGTGTATTCGGGATTGCTCAGGCGCGGGTAAGCCGCCTCAATGGCCTGCAGTTCTTTCAGGGCGTCGCTTGGCTTGTTTTGCTCGAGCAGCATGTTGACCACGCCGAGGCGCCCGATCGCGATATTCGCCGGATCGGCCTGGCTGGTCGCTAGGCGGATGATCTCGGTATCGGTGGCGTAGGCGTCGACCAGGCGGCCGGCGTTCGACAAGGTCTGGCGGTACAGCTTGAGAAATTGCAGCTGGGTCGCATAGTCAACGCCCGTTGTCAGGGCCGCTTTTTGCTGTCGTAATCGGTCGAGCGCCAGATCATTGCGTTCCTGCGCGAGCTGGATCAGTTCCGCAAGGGGCTGCTGGTTGGGCGGAGCCGTGTCTGCCAGTACGGGACCGGCTAGGGCGCAAACGAGCAAGGCCATTGCCACACCCCGCCCGCGCCTGGACGGGGCAGGACAAACTGGCAAGGGCACAGGTGCTGTGGTCATTTTTACACTGCGAAGCGGCTGACATTAGTTCCCTCCATTATCTTTAGTTGCTATTGAGAATTCAAGTCAAGTCATGCATATGCCGCGCGATCGTCGCGGAAAGGGTCCGAACCGTTGGTTTTAGGCCCAAGCGTTGTCAAAATGCGTAGCGCGCCGTCAGTTGTACCGAGCGAGGAGCGCCCGGCAGATTCAGGTTCGGGCTGCTGCCATGGCCTGCGACGATATATTGCTTGTCTAACAAATTGAAGGCATTCAGCTGCAAGTCCAGCTTGCCGACACGATACGAGGCCATCGCATCGACCGTCGCGTAGCCGGGCAAAGTGACGGTATTGCCGGGGTTGGCGAAGCGGTGCGCTACGGCATTGGCGCCGCCGCCCACGGTCAAGCCGTTGCCCAGCGTTTTGGTCAGCCACAGATTGGCGCTGTGGCCGGCGGTCAGAGTCGGGCGCTTGCCCTGGATCGGCTGTCCCGCATCGAAGGCGATCGACGACACCACGCTGGCGTCCAGCCAGGCATAGCCGGACCACAGCTGCCAGCCATTGCCGAGCTTGCCGGCCAGAGTCAGTTCCAGGCCGTCGGTGCGCTGGGTGCCGATGGGGACGATGCGGTTGGTGACCGGATCGGTCGCCTTGATATTGGTGCGCTGCAGACGGAACAGGGACGCGGTGGCCGTCACATTGCCCTCGAAGAAATCGAACTTGGCGCCGATTTCCTTGTTGGTGGTCTCCTCGGGCGCGATCTGGGCGTTGTTAGCCGCCAGCGCGAAGGCTTCGCCGGACGGCTGGAAGGACTTGCTGTAAGAGGCGTAGTAGGACTGCGTATCGCCCGGCTGGTAGACCAGGCCGGCGCGCGGACTCCAGGCACGGTCGATGCGGCCCAGGTTGGACTGGCCGGCGCGGCGCTCGCGCGTCTCCTGCTCGAAGCGGTCGTAACGCACCCCCGCCAGCGCTTTCCACTGGGGCGTCAGGCTGGCCATGTCCTGCACGTACACGCTGGACACCTTCATGATGCCCAGGTTGTCGGTCGACGGCGCGGCCGCAACGGCGAAGGGCAGCACCGGCGCCACCGGGTTAAACAGCGACACCCTGGCGATATTGTTCTGCGTGCGGAAGAACTGATCTTTCTCCTGCTTGCCGATCTCAATACCGTACAACAGCTGATGGCGCATGCCGCCCATGTTGGCGATCTGCTTCAGCTCGGTCTGATTGAAAAAGCCGCTTTCATCGCGCTTGACGTTGCTGCGGTTGAGCGAGGCGGTGAGCGCTTTTTCGTCCACCGCGCCAACCAGGGTGTTGTTGCGGTCCAGGGTGTAGTCGTAGTGGCGGAAGGCATTGCGCAGGGACCAGGCGTCGTTGAAGCGGTGGTCCAGGGTGAAGCCGAAGGCCTTCACTTCGGCCGCGGAGAAATCCGTGTCCTTCGCGTTGGCGGCGCCGTAGTAGGTGCCGGCCGCTACATCGACCGCGCGGCCGCGATAGGCCGGCACGCCGAAGTCGGTTACGCGCTTGTCGGACAGGTATTCTGCCTGCAGCCGCAGTTTGGTGGCGTCGCTGATCTTGAAGGTGAGTGAGGGCGCGAAAGCTTCGCGGTCCAGGAACTGCTGGTCACGGTAGCTGTCCGCGCGCTCCACGGCGCCGGTGACGCGGAAGGCGACCGGACTGTTGCTGTCTGCGCGTGCAATATCCACTTCGGCGCGGCGCTGGTTCCAGCTGCCGATCTGCAGGCTCGCTTCGCTCTTGTTGATGCCCGGCTTTTTGCTGATGCGGTTGATCAGGCCGCCGGACGAGCCGCGCCCATACAGCACCGAGGCAGGACCCTTGATGACTTCCACTTGCTCGGTGTTGGACAGATCGCGGAAGTACAGCGCGTCGTCGCGCATTCCATCAACAAACTGGTCGGCAATTGCGGTAAAGCCGCGGATGGTGACCTGGTCGCGCTGGCCGTCGCCGTGCGACAGGCCGATGCCGGGCACCGCCTTGAGCACGTCCTGCAGCGAGCGCACGCCCTGGTCGCGCAGCACGGTCTGCGGCACCACGTTCACCGTCTGGGGAATGTCGCGCAGGGGAGCGTCGATCTTGGTGGCGCTGGTGGCGCTGGCGGGGTTGTAGCCGGTGTCGGTATCGCGCACCGCGGTGACCTTGATTTCTTCCAGCTGGGTTGGGGGTGCGCTCTGCGCCATTGCCGCGCCGGGAAATTGCTGTACAGCCAGCGCAATCAGCATTGCCATCGTTTTCTTTTGCATTGCCACATTCCTTGCTTGTTATTTTCAGTGCGCGTGGGCTCATCCTGAGCCCAACACGATTACAAATGAGAATCATTCGTATTACTATTATTATCGCCGGAGGTGGCGCGGGGGGCAAGTGTACTTACTTGATGTGGCTTAGGTTTTCCGCATACCGACGCACTGATAGCGCGACGGGCAGCACCAAAGCGGAGCGTCCGGCGATTTTGGTGCAGGTTTGACTGCGCCGCGCTGGCGGAAACGCACCGTTGTGGAATCGCAAGTGGTGCAGGGGCGGGGTGTCGGGCTGGCACAGTATGTGCTCAGTGGTAATGGCGGGCCAACGGCGGTCCGCGAGCGCGCACGGCGCGCAGAGCAGCACAGGACAACGGCGTCCACGAGCATGGCTTCCCCAGCGGAAGGCAAGCGAGTGGCCGCTTTTTTTTGCCTCAACCACTATCAGGAACCTTCATGTCTTATTTAGCGCCTTCAGAATTTGTCACCAAGATGATCGATGCCGGTGAGTCGAAGATCTTCATGGCCACGCGCGACACCTTGATCCGCGCCTTCATGGCAGGCGCCATCCTCGCGCTGGCCGCGGTCTTTGCGGTGGCGGTCACAGTGCAAACAGGTTATCCCATCATCGGCGCGATCCTGTTCCCGGTCGGCTTCTGCATGCTCTACCTGCTTGGCTTCGACCTGCTCACAGGCGTATTCGTCCTGACCCCGCTGGCGCTGATCGACAAGCGTCCCGGCGTCACCATCGGCGGGGTGCTGAAAAACTGGGGACTGGTCTTCCTGGGTAATTTCGCAGGCGCCCTGACCGTGGCGGTCCTGATGGCGATCGTCTTCACCTACGGCTTCTCCACCGAACCGGACAAGGTCGGCAAGGTGATCTCGCACATCGGCGAAGGGCGTACCCTGGGCTACGCCAAATACGGCGCGGCCGGCATGCTGACCCTGTTCGTGCGCGGCGTGCTGTGCAACTGGATGGTGTCGACCGGCGTAGTCGGCGCGATGATTTCGACCACCGTTGGCGGCAAGGTGATCGCCATGTGGATGCCGATCATGTTGTTCTTCGGCATGGCCTTTGAGCACTCGGTCGTGAACATGTTCCTGTTCCCGTCGGGGATGATGATGGGCGGCGCGTTCTCGATCATGGACTACATCATCTGGAACGAGATCCCGACCGTGCTGGGTAACCTGGTCGGCGGCCTGACCTTCACCGGCCTGACCCTGTACACCACGCATATCCGTACCGGTGCCAAGCGCGTAGCCAAGTAAGCGCCATGCAGGTCGCCGCCGGACAGTACTCCGATAAAGGCCGCAAGGAGGCCAATCAGGATTTTCACGGCATGACGATCCCAAAGGAGCCGCAGCTCGGTTCCAAGGGAGTCGCCATTGCCCTGGCCGACGGCATCAGCACCAGCGATGTGAGTCACATCGCCAGCGAATTCGCGGTGTCCGGCTTCCTGGACGATTACTACTGCACCTCGGACGCCTGGTCGGTCAAGACCGCCGGCGAGCGGGTGCTGGCCGCCGCCAACTCCTGGCTGTATTCGCAAACGCGCCAGGGCCAGTCGCGCTACGACAAGGACCGCGGCTATGTCTGCACCCTGAGCGCGATCGTGTTCAAGGCCACCACGGCCCATCTTTTCCACGTCGGCGACGCGCGAATCTATCGCCTGCGCGCCGGTGAACTGGAGCAGCTGACGGTCGACCATCGCGTGCCGATCGCGCCGGACCGCAGCTATCTGGGCCGCGCGCTGGGTGTGAACGCCCAGATCGAGATCGACTACCGCAGCCTGCAGCTGGCGCGCGGCGACGTCTTCGTGCTGGCCACCGATGGCGTCTACGAGCATGCCGCACCGGCGTTCATCGTCAGCACCATCGCCGCCCATCCCGCGGACCTGGACCTGGCGGCACGGCTGATCGCACAGGAGGCTCTGGCGCAGGGAAGCACCGATAACCTGACTGTGCAGATCGTCAGGATCGACGAGCTGGCGTGCCAGGGCGCGGCCGATATCTTGGACCAGTTGGCCGAGCTGCGCCTGCCGCCGCTGCTGGACGCGCGCATGGAGTTCGACGGCTACAGGATCGTCAAGGAAGTCCATGCCAGCAGCCGCAGCCACGTCTACCTCGCCCTCGATGGCGAAAGCGGCGAACGGGTGATCCTCAAGACCCCCTCGATCGATCTGGGAGGCGACCCGGCTTACCTGGAACGCTTCATGATGGAGGAGTGGGTGGCGCGGCGCATCAGCAGCGCGCATGTGCTCAAGCCCTGCGCGCAGACGCGCGCCCGCAATTTCTTGTACATCGCCACCGAATATATCGAAGGCCAGTCGCTGGCGCAGTGGATGGTCGACAATCCCAAGCCGGCGCTGGAAACGGTGCGCGGCATCGTCGAACAGATCGCGCGCGGCCTGCGCGCCTTTCACCGGCTCGACATGCTGCACCAGGACCTGCGCCCGGAAAACATCATGATCGATTCCACGGGCACGGTGAAGATTATCGATTTCGGCTCGACCCGCGTGGCCGGCATCATCGAAACCGGGCCGCCGCCGGAGCAGGAAGACATCCTCGGCACGCCCCAATACACCGCGCCGGAATACTTTCTGGGGGAGGCCGGTTCGCCGCAATCGGACCTGTTCTCACTGGCCGTGATCACTTACCAGATGCTGACCGGCCGCCTGCCTTACGGCGCGCAAGTGGCCAAGGCGCGCAGCCGGGCCGCCCAGGACAAGCTGATGTACGACAGTGTGCTCGATGACCAGCGCGAGATTCCGGCCTGGATCGACATGGTGCTGCGCAAGGCGCTCCATCCGAATCCGGGTAAGCGCTATGGGGAACTGTCGGAGTTCGTGTTCGATCTGCGCCAGCCGAACAAGGCCTTCCTGGACCGCACGCGGCCACCTCTGATCGAACGCAATCCGCTCAAGTTCTGGAAGGGCGTCTCGCTGATCCTGGCGCTGATGGTGACCGGCTTGCTGGTCACCCTGCAGCAGATTCTGATCGGGCACCATTGAGCCGCGAACATGCCGTCAGTCGTACAGAGCTGTTCACAAGATGAAAGTATTTCCTGCGCGCTAAGTGGACGTGCGCCCGGTAGAATATGGCCCGGGCTTGGATTTACTTTGGAGCGGCACATGTCGAATGTAGAAGAAAAGAAGGGCAGCGCCTTCGAGCAGCGCTTGCGCGAGGGGCAACCGCTAATGGAATGCATCATCGAACCGCCGTTCAAGGTGGTCGTCAGCCAGAGCGGGGTGCAAGTCGACGCGCCTTGTTTGCAGTTCAATCACACCGACGCGCTCGGCGTCTTGCGCGTGACCCTGACCCCCATGGCCGCCATGCAGCTGCGCGACACCCTGAACCAGCTAAAGTTCTCCGAAACCAGCACGCCAGGCACCTCAACCCTTCAGTAAACGTTGCCCCCATTTGTCCGGCGTTCGGGGTCAGGTCTGTAAATCGTACATTTTTGGGAAAGATTGCTCAAAAAAGTCCGATTGACAGACCTGACCCCAAACGGTGTACAGTTTTTGGCAACTATTTTCCCGCTTACAAGGCGGCATGATCAGTTGCAACTTTGGTATGATTGCGGCTCGCCGCTTGCCTGTCGCACTGCGGATCAACACGGATCAATAAAGGATCAACAATGAAGTCACGTCTTTTCATGTTGGCGGCCGCTACCCTGGCCGCTGGTAGTGCATTCGCCGCACCGCGCGGATTCACAGTCGACGACCTGGTACGCATGGAACGTATCGGCAGCCCGGCCCTGTCGCCGGACGGCAAGCGCGTGATCTATACGGTGCGCAGCACCAACATGGAGAAGAACCGCGGCAACACCCAACTTTATTTGCTCGACCTGGGCAGCGATAAGCCGACCCCGGTCCGCTTCAGCCAGGGCGACGCCAGCAACACCGATCCGGCCTGGTCCCCCAGCGGCGATGCCGTGTATTTTCTGTCCTCGCGCTCCGGCTCGTCCCAGGTGTACCGCCAGCCGGTCGGCGGCGGCGAGGCTGTCAAGGTCACCGACCTGCCGCTCGATGTCGACAATTTCCGCCTCTCGCCGGCCGGCGACCGCCTCGCCATGAGCCTGGCCGTCTTCCGCGATTGCCAGGACCTGGCCTGCAGCAAAACCCGCATGGACGAGATCGCCAAGAACAAGGCCAGCGGCAAGGTCTACGACCGCCTGTTCGTGCGCCACTGGGATACCTGGTCGGACGGCCGCAACGCGGTCCTGTTCTCGGCCCCGATCGACGCGGCCGGCAAGGTGTCCGCCGCGCCGGTCAGCCTGTCGGGCAGCATCGATGGCGATGTGCCGTCCAAGCCCTTTGGCGACCGTGACGAATATCGCTTCAGCGCCGACGGCAAAAACGTGGTGTTCTCGGTGCGCGTGGCCGGCAAGACCGAAGCCTGGTCCACCAATTTCGATCTGTACCAGGTGCCGGCCGAAGGCGGCGCCGCGCCGCGCAACCTGACCGCCGACAATCCGGCCTGGGACACCAAGCCCGCCTTCTCGCCCGACGGTAAAACCCTGGCCTACCTGGCCATGAGCCGCCCCGGCTTCGAGGCGGACCGCTTCAAGCTGGTGCTGATGGATGTCGCCAGCGGCAAGAAGCGCACCGTGGCCGATAAATGGGACCGCTCGATCGCCGACTATAAATGGAGCGCCGACGGCAAGACCATCCTGGCCACGGCCGACGACATCGGCCAGCACCGCCTGTTCGCAATCGATACCGCCAGCGGCGCGGTCACCCCGCTGACGGACAAGGGCTATGTGAGCGCCTTCGACACGGCCGGCAGCACGGTGGTGCTGGCCCAGGCCACGCTGCAGTCCGGCGCCCAGCTGTTCAAGACGGCACTGGGTGCGGCGCCAACGGCGGCGGTGCAGCTGACGCAGCAGAATGCGGAACTGCTCAAGGATGTGCAGTTCGGCGAGTCCGAGCAGTTCTCTTTCAAAGGCGCCAAGGGCGAGACCGTGTACGGCCACGTGATGAAGCCCTGGAACGCCGTACCCGGCGCCAAGTATCCAGTGGCCTTCCTGGTCCACGGCGGTCCGCAGGGCAGCTTCGGTAACTCCTGGAGCTACCGCTGGAACCCGCAAACCTATGCGGGCGCCGGCTACGCCACGGTCTTCATCGACTTCCATGGTTCGACCGGTTACGGCCAGGCGTTCACTGATTCGATCAGCGGCGACTGGGGCGGCAAGCCGCTGGAAGACCTGAAAAAAGGCCTGGATGCGGCGGTCAGGAAGTTCCCCTGGCTGGACCGCGAACGCAGCTGCGCGCTCGGTGCCTCCTACGGCGGCTACATGATGAACTGGATCGCCGGCAACTGGTCGGATGGCTTCCGCTGTCTGGTCAATCACGACGGCGTGTTCGACACGCGCGGCATGGCTTACTCCACCGAGGAACTGTGGTTCACCGAATGGGAAAACAAGGGAACCTACCTTGCCAGCCCCGCGCTGCACGAGAAATACAACCCGGTGCTGTACGTGAAAAACTGGAAGACGCCGATGCTGGTGATCCAGGGCGACCTCGATTTCCGCATCCCGACCGCACAGGCGCTCGGTACCTTTACCGCGCTCCAGCGCAAGGGCGTCGAGAGCAAGCTGCTAGTGTTCCCGGACGAGAACCACTGGGTACTCAAGCCGGCCAACTCGGTCCTGTGGCATAACACCGTCAAGGCCTGGCTCGACAAACACCTGGCCAAGTAAGCACTGGCGGCGCAGGAATTTATATACAAAGCGAACGGACTCTATGACAAACAAATTCTACGCACTGGCCCTTACGCTTGTCATGGGGGCCGCCTCGGCGGATGCACCCGATCCGCGCAGCGACTTCCTGGCTGCGTATTACAAGGGCTATGTGTCGCATCTGGGCCGGGGCACCGTCAGCTACGTCAAGGCGACGCCGTTTTATTCGGCCTCGCTCAAGGCGCTGCTGGAGTCGAACAAACAGGCCTGCGCGCAGCTCTCGCGCGGGGACGACATTTGTGGCTTTGGCGCCGACGGCGACATGGTGCTCGACGCCCAGGACATGGCGGAAGGACTGGTGTTTGACCGCATGTCCTTCAAGGCCAAGCCGGTGGCCGAGAATGTGATGGATGTCTCGTTCAGCGTGTTCCCCGCCAATCCGAAGGCCGAGCGCAGCAATCTGCAGTATGTGCTGGTGCAGGAGGAGGGCAACTGGCGGGTGGACGACGTGCTGTATAAAGTGGGCGGCAAGTTCAAACCGGAGAACTCGATGCGGCGCCGCATCGGCGACGAGATCGCCAACCTGGAAAAGAACGCACGCTCGCTCAAGGAGGCCACGACCTGGCTGGCGATCTATGCCGAGAATCCGATGCCGGACCGCTTCGTGCGTTTCATCGGTTTCCCGGTCGAGATCTGCGCGAAAGGCGGGGCATGCAAATCCTATGGCAAGAAAGACGTGCCGGTACGCAAACTGGTCGCCGACATCCACGACCGCTATTTTCCCAAGCGCGCGCCGAAAGGCGGATTCAAGGATCCGCTGCACGGCGCCGCGGCCAAGGAGCCAGCCACCTTCGCCGACGGGACGGTGGTGAAGTCGGGACCGTTCGACTTCACCTTCCGCCAGAAGGCGTGGTGGCTGACCAAAGTCGACTGGAGCCGGCCGCAGTAAGACGCGGCCCGCTCACGCTTACTCGGCTTCCGCTACTCCTTCCGCTTTCGACTGCGCCTTTGGCGCGGCCTTCTTGAATGGGCTGCGCTCGGGCGCATCGTCATGCTCGATCCCCAGCAGGACATGCTTCATCAGCTTGTTCAGCACGGGCTGACGATGCCTGACCAGGATCCCGAACGGCTGCGGCTTCGCGCCCAGCGCCGCCTTGGGTTCGAGCGCCGTGCGCCCATACGAAATCTCCTTGCAACCCATAGCCAGCGCGTCGGCGATCCCGGCGTGCAGCAAGCGCAGGTAGATCGGCAGGTCGGCCGCCGCCGCGCGGTCGAAGCCGATATGGTAAGCAATCGACTTCTCGCCGTCGGCCACCGAAATCAAAAAGCCCAGCATCTTGTCGCCCTGGCGCAGCACGCTGCAGCGGAAGCGTTCGCCGGCCACCGCCTGCAGCGCTGGAAAATAATGCGGCTGCAGTTCAAACGGACGGAAACCCGCATTCACCTGCACCGCCTTGTACAGCGCGTGAATCTGGTCCTGCACCGCGGCGACGTCGCTGACATGCTCGATGGTGCACGCGGCGTCGTCCATGGTCTTGAAGATCGCGCTGCGCACCTTGGTCCGGTACTTGGACGCCAGGCTGGCCAGGTAATCGTCATACGACTTCCAGCCCGCGTCCAGCGACAGCACCATGTTCGGCTCCGTCTCGACGTAGCGGTAGCTCAGGTTCTCCAGGTGGGCGGCATGCTCCACGTAAGGCGCATGCAGGTCCTTGATCATGATGAAGTGGGTCTTGCCGACCAGTTTTTCTGCCTGCCGCACGCGGTACAGCACTTCGGCTACGCCGTGCCACACCAGCTTGTGGTCCACATCCTTCGCAAAGGCGATGCCGTGCTGGCCGTAGGTCAGCAGGTTGCCGCAGGTGAGAATGCGCTGGTGGGTGCTGCTGGCCAGCTTGTCGAGCGGGTTCTTGCCGCTCGCTTCAGGGCCTTTGACCGGTCGCGTCTGCGCCAGGCTGATATCGGCGATCTGCATGTACACCGCGGCCACCGGGCGCCGCTCGGCGCCGCTGCCGCTGTAGATCAGCGCATAGCGCGTCTCCAGGTTATCGGGAATGACTTTCTCGAGCGCTTTCAAGTAGGGCAGCGACATGAAGAAGCCGGCTTCCGCGGTCAGTTCCTGCCATGCGCCGGCGTCGAGCATGCCGATCGAATCGGCGATGGCGTAGTACAGGTCGGCCGGGCCGCGCAGGGTCTTGCGCGCCTGGCTGCGTTCGGACAGCGAGTTCTTGATGGATCTGAGTTTTTCAGGGATGTTCATTGCTTCCTTTGTTGCTTCCTTTTGTTGGTGGGGGGGCTGCGAGGCTCACTCCCATTCGGGCTTGGTCTCATTGCGCACCGATTCGGCATCGGCGGCGAACATGGCTTCAAGTTCTTCGCGGGCCTGCTTCGCTTGCGACAGGAACTCGTCCTTGTCCTTGTAATACGGGTAGATCTTGTCCAGGCTTTGCAGGTTCAGCGCGCGGAATTTCTGCGCCGCCTGGCGCGCGCGGTAGGCGCCCAGCCCCAGTTCACGCAGCACTTCGCTGCCCAGGCGCAGGGCCGATTCAAAGGTTTCGCGCTCGATTACCGTGACGCCGCGGTCCCTGAGGTCGAACAGATGGGACACATTGCGTGCACGCGCCATGATCGGCAGATTTGGAAAGGTACGGCGCACGGCGTCGATCAGTTTCAGGCTGTCGTCGATATCGTCCACCGCCACCACCAGCGCGCGGGCATGCGCCGCGCCGGCGGCATGCAGCAGATCGATGCGGGTGACGTCGCCATAGAACACCTTGTTGCCGAATTTGCGCAGCAGGTCGATCTGGTCCGGATCGTGATCGAGCACGGTCAGCTTGATGCCATTGACCTTCAACAGGCGCCCGACAATCTGTCCGAAGCGCCCGAAGCCGGCGATAATGACGTGGCCGTCGTTTTCTTCGATCGCATCGGCCTTACCCTTTTTATCGGAACGAAAGCGTGGCGCGATCAGGCGGTCGTGGGCGATCAGCAGCAGGGGCGTGACCACCATCGACAGCGCCACCACGACCACCAGGATGGACGCCACGCGCGGGCTGAACACCTTGGCCGTTTCGGCCGCGCCGAACACGACGAAGGCGAATTCGCCGCCCTGCGAGAGGATGAAGGCGAACAGCGCGCGCTGGCTGGCGGGAATCTCGGCCAGGCGCGCAATCCCATACAGCACCGTGATCTTGATCAGCAAAAAGGCCGCCACCAGTCCCAGGATCAGCCAGGGCTGGGCCATGAATACGCCGAAGTCCACCGACATGCCGACCGCGATAAAGAACAAGCCAAGCAGCAGGCCCTTGAAGGGTTCCAGGTCGGTCTCGAGCGCGTGGCGGTATTCGGAGTCGGCCAGCAGCATGCCGGCCATGAAGGCGCCGAGCGCCATCGACATGCCGACCCATTGCATCAGGAGCGCGATGGCGATCACCAGCAGCAGGGCAAAGGCGGTGAAGATTTCGCGCATGCCGGTCTTGACGATCACCCGCAGCACCGGGCGCACCAGGTAGCGTCCGGCCAGGATCAGGGCGCCGATCACTGCCGCCACCCGCACCGCGCCCAGCCAGCCTTGTTCGCTGCCGCTCGCTTCGGCTACGCCGAGCAGGGGCACCACCGCGATCATCGGGATTGCGGCGATATCCTGGAACAGCAGGATGGCAAAGCTGCTGGTGCCGGTCGGCGTGGACATCAGGTTGCGCTCGTCCAGGGTGGCCAGGGCAATGGCGGTGGAAGACAGCGACAGGCCGAGCGCGGCGATCAGCGCCACTTTCCAGTCGACCCCGGCCAGCACCGCGGCCGCCGTCAGCGACAAGGCCACGCCCAGGACCTGGGCGCTGCCGCGTCCGAAGATCGCGCGCCGCATCGACCACAGGCGCTTGGGTTCGAGTTCCAGCCCAATCACAAACAGCAGCATCACCACGCCGAATTCGGAAAAGTGCAGGATGTCTTCGACCTCGCCGATCAGGCGCAAGCCCCAGGGGCCGATGGCAATCCCGGCGATCAGGTAGCCCAAGACCGCACCAAGCCCGAAGCGCTTGGCGATCGGTACCGCGAGTACGGCGGCGGCCAGGTAGACCATGGCGTTAAACAGCAGACTGTGTTCCATCAAAGACGCCTTTACAGTGTAGCGAGTTGGGTCAGGCGTGCGCTGAACGCGGCGACATGCGCATCCACGGTGGCGTCGTCGGCGCGTTGTGCGCCGTGCAGAATCAGGGGCGGCTCCCACGGCATCCCGCAAAAACGCGCGGTCTGGCGGAACGGCGCCAGGAAGGCCTCGAACGGCGCGCCATGCAGCCCGCCTTCGCGGTAGGCCTCAAGCTGGCCGCCGGTGCTTGCCACCAGCCAGTAGGTTTTGCCCTGCAAGGCCTTGCCGTCCCACCCGGTCTGGAGCGCCGTGTCCACCCATTCCTTGAGCAGCGCGGGCATGCTGTACCACTGGATCGGGTGCACGAAGACCACCGCGGATGCGGCGGCCAGGCGCGCTTGTTCGGCCGCAGTGTCGATATAAAAATCCGGGTAGGTCTCGTACAGGTCCAGCACCTCGACATTGGCCACCGCGCGCGCCGCGTCGGCCAGGCGCCGGTTCACGCGCGACTTGTGCGGCGCCGGATGCGCATACACCACCAGCACATGCGGCACCGTCATCGGAGCTCTTGCATGGCTTTGGACAGCGAAAACGCCGCATCGTCCTGGTCCAGCGACCAGGACATCACGCCACCGAGCTTGTTCTTGCGGATGTAGGCGAGCTTTTCACGAATCACGACCGGATCGTCGTAGCTCCAGAACACGCCCTTATCGTAGGTCCACAGCTGCTTGGTGACCGGATGGTAGAACTTCGGCGCGCTGCTTTTGGCGATGGTTGCATAGCGTTCGGCGCCTTCTTCGAAACCCATGGCCGGGCCGGTGGCGCCCTGGTACAAGCCGTAGCCCGCGCTGCCAACGCCGGTCCAGCCGCGCGCGTAGAAGGGCACGCCGATGACGATCTTGCGGGCCGGGACGCCGGCGCGCAGGAAGCGCTGCACGCCGCCATTCACGCTGGCCTTGTCCGCATCGGGGCTGGCTGGATCGGCCCACAGGTTGGAATGGAAGGAGGCCGGTCCCTGCTTGTTCCAGGCGCCGGTGAAGTCGTAGGTCATCAGGTTGATCCAGTCCAGCGAGCGCGCGTAGAGCGCCGGCTCGGTCGCGTCGGTGGTCCTGGCGCCGCTGTTGATGGCGGCGGTCAGCAGGTAGCGCTTGCGCGTCTGCTTGCCCAGCGCGTTGAGCTGATTACGAAACTCCGCCAGGAGCAGCGTGAAATTGCGCTTGTCGTCCGGGCTGATGGTGTTGTACGGCTTGAGCGGCACGCCGGGGTATTCCCAGTCGATGTCGATGCCGTCGAAGACCCCGGCCGCGGCGGCCGGGCCGCCGTGGCCGTCCAGCACCGGCAGGTTGCCCTTGATGTACATGTCGATGCAGGAGGCGACCAGGGTCTTGCGCAGCGCGGGGGTGCTCGATCCGGCCGAGAACCAGCGTGACCATTCGTAGCCGCCCAGCGCGATCAGCACCTTGAGCTTGGGATGGCGCGCTTTGAGCTGGCGCAGCTGATTGAAATTGCCGGCCAGCGGCTGGCCGCCGCGGTCGGCGCTGTCGTCGACCGAATCGTCGCCGGTGAACTTGCGCGCGTAGTCCAGGGTGGCGCGCATGCCGGCGCCGTCCTCGGCGTCCTTGATATCGCGTCCGCTGTCGCAGCGGTAGGTCCCGTCGGCCATCTTGTAGATGTTGGCAAAGGCGTAGTTCAGGTAGGTGTAGCGCGCCGCGGCGCCGGATTTGTCCAGCTGGCTGAGGCGAAAGCCGTGGTCGGTGCTCCAGGCGGTGTAGTAGGAACCGACCTGCATCGGTGCCGCCGCGCCGGCGCAGGCGCCCGCTAAGGCCAGGCACAGCGACAGGGTGGCTTTGGTGATCGTGGATGGTATCAAGGCATGCTCCATGCGTCGGGTCAGATTTTCAGTTTGAAGTTCAGTTTATTCAGTTGCGCGACCAGCAGCACGACGGCGAAGGAGAACACGAGCGCAAACAGGATCGCGCCCATGCCGCTGGCCGCCAGCACATGCCATCGCCAGCCCGCCAGGTTCATCATGGCGCCCAGCACGAAGGGGATCAGATAGGTGATCAAGGGGTTGCTGGCGGCTGGTTCGACCACAGCGGTCCAGGCGCGCGCCTGGCGCACTTCGATCAGCCAGTACAACAACAGGAACAGGGCAGCACAGATGGCCGCGCTGTACAAAGCCCAGGGCGGCGTGGCGCCGATTTTCGATACCGGGTAAGCCTGATGCAGCAGCCAGCCGGCCAGTGCCAGGGCGAGGCAGAACACGGCGGCCGCGCGCAGGCGCGCTTTGCCGGCGTCAAAAAACAGCAGGGCGCACACGGTGCCGGCCAGGACGATCGCACCATGGGTGGCATGCACCGCGAAGGCCATGCCGCTGCCACTCGCCGCAGCCGCGGCGTAGGCGGCGGCGCACAAGCCGATCGCGACGCACAGTGCGGCCACGCGGCCGCGCACGCACTGATACACGATCGCGCCGAGCAAGTAGGCCCAGCCGATCAGGCCGAGGATGCCCCACCATTGCGGCGTCATGGTGGCGCTGCCGTCGGCCCCGCCGCGGTAGATGGCGGCCAGCCCGACCATGATGGCCAGGCCCGCCGCGCGCAGCGTCCGGTCGAGCAGCAGGCTGTCGAAGCGGTACACGCCCCACACCAGCAGCACCGCGCCATAAAACGCCAGGGCCCAGGCGTCGATCGGCATGCCCATGGCCTGCTCGTTGTAGCCCGACTCCGCGTTCACCATGAACACGCCCATGGCGACCAGCGACAGGGCGCGGTAGACCAGGTGCAGCTGGACCGACGCGAAGCTGGCGCCGCGCAGCAGGCGGCTATGGATGCCGAAAGGGATCGACATCCCGACCGCGAACATGAAGGCGGGGAAAACGACATCCGCCAGGCCCATGCCGTCCACGTCGGCCGCGACATGGTGGATGCCGGCGGGAATAAGTGTGGCGCCAGCAATTGTGTTAACAAAAAGCATTACCAAGAAGGTCAGGCCGCGAAAGGCATCGACAGACAGGATGCGCTTGCTGGGCAGGTCGTTGATGGTCGCCGGCATGGATGATGTTTTTTATTCAAGTTGGACTCGGCAGACAGTACCATTTCCGCGCGGTATCGCCAAGGGGCAGGCGAGCAAAAAACGGCGCGGGGACGGCCAAGTATTCATTTTTGAATTTCTATCATTTAAGCCTGTGTGTTGTGGCGTTGAGATTGCTCAGTAACAATGCAAATAAAGGAGAGTGGCTGCGCCACTTACCTCAAGCGGCATCGGCCCATCTCGTTTTTTGCACTATCTCTGGAGAAATATTCGTGGGCTTCAACTGGTCAATGGAAAATGCGGACAAGTGGCAGGGCATGCGCCTCGAGAGCGCCGCGCTGGCCGCGCTGCTCAAGGCGGGCGACTGGGACAGCCTGCGCAGCCGCGCGCGCGGTCTGCTCGACGCCCTCGGTGTCGACGATTTCCTGCTGCGCCTGGACCGTGGCAGCTGTGCTGCCACCAGCGGCAGCCATCTGTTCGGCAGCGTTCCGACTGACGTGCTGTCCACCTTCGACCGCCAGATGCAGGACCAGGACAATTTCGTCTGCCGCCACGTGCGCCGCTCGCCGCTGCCGATCGAGTGGCAGGTCGCGCAGATTTGCGCCGTCAACAACGGCAGTGCCTGCGCCGCCCTGCGCGCCTATGGCATCGGCCACGGTGTCAGCGTCGGCGTGCGCGGCGAACATACCCTGAGCCGCGTCGATTTCTACCGCAGCGGTCAGGCGCCCGCATTCACGGCGACCCAGCTGGCCGACCTGATGCTGCTCGCGTCCTACCTGCACGAAGCGGGACACATGCTGTGGCGTCAGCAGGACAGCCACCCGATGCCGGTGCTGACCGAGCGTGAACACGAATGCCTGTACTGGAGCGCCGGCGGCAAGACCAGCAAGGAAACCGCGATGATCCTGGGGATCTCGCAGCACACCGTGTATTTTCATCTGAAGAACGCAGCAAGTAAATTTCAAGTCAATTCCACGCGCCAGGCGATCACGCAAGCGATCTGGCGCGGGCTGGTCAAACCCATGGCCGCCTGAACCGGGCAACACCCCTGTACGACCTCCTTTCAGGCGCCTTCGGGCGCCGTTTTTTTTGGGGACTGTGGCGCTCCCGTAGGGCGGAAAAGCGTAGCGCCTTCCGCCGTGCTACGGCCACGCTGCCCGCAGCTCATGCGCCGCACGCCGGAAGGCGCGTTCCTTTTTTCCGACCTGCGCAGTTGTCATGCTGTGGCTTGTGGGCGCAGGGACGCGACGGTCCTGGCGATGGCGGTCGTGAGCGGTGTGACCGCCACCCGCAAACGCCTCTCCGTCAACTCGCTGGAAAAACTCCAGGGCGTATCGTGCAGGTACAGCATTTCGCGCAGCTCGCGCATCATCGGATTGAACAAACCCAGGAAACGAAGCATGCGCGGACCGGCCGACCGCAGCTTGAGCTTGTGCCGTCCCATCGCCGCGATCGGCTCCAGGAACTGCTGCATGCTCGCGCCGCTGTAGGAAGGCGCATGCCAGTAGTGCCCGAAGCCATCCTCGTGCTGGCCCACCTTGACCATGGTCGCGGCCAGGTCCGGTACGTAGGTGAAGGCATGCGCCGTGGTCGGGTCGCCGATGACGTAGGCGGTTTTGCCGCTCAGGGCCGCCTCGAATACCGACTTGCCCATGCTGGACTGCTCCACCTGCGGGCCGAAAAAGGTGGCGGCGCGCACCACGGCGGTGCGTACCAGGCCCTGGCCGTCGGCCGCCATCAGCTTGTCGGCCACCGCCTTGCGTACCTTGCCCTTGCGTGAGCAGGGCATGCCGGCCATGCCTTCGCGGAAGGCGCTCTGGCGTCCATACGCATACACATTATCGGCCAGGATGATATGGACGTCGCGCCCTTCGGCGGCGTGCAGGATGCCGTCGGCCAGCGCCGGAAATTCGCGCTCCCATAGCCAGTAGGAGGGCGCGGAGCAGACGTACAAAGTCACCGGTCCGTCGAATTGTGCGGCCAGCGCGGCCGGATCGCGGGCGTCGCAGGCGATCGTGTCCCAGCCGCCCACGTTGCCGCCGCTGCGATTGAGCACGCGCGGAAGGACGCCTTCATCGCGCAGGCAGTTGGCGACCGCTTTGCCAAGCGCGCCGCTGCCCAGGACGATGTGGCTGCGTTTTTGAAAATTCATGTGTGTGCTTCCTGTCGGGTAAAGGTGGCGAAGCGTCTGGGTGGCCAAGCGCTTTACGCGCCGCGCCGCTGCATGTCGAGGCGTTCGCGGATGTCGCCGGCCACGCCGGCTTCCTGGGTCTGCAGAAAGAAGTGGCCGCCGTTGTACTCCAGCGTTTCGGTGGCGCCGCAGGTGTATTCGCTCCAGCCGCCGATGTCGTCGACCGTGCAGTGCTGGTCGCGCCGTCCGGCCATGGCCACGATCGGCATCGACAGCACCGGCTGCGCCGATGGGGGCGACTGTACGCCGGCGGCCAGCTCGCGATGCCAGCGGTCGAGCAGCATGAAGTCGGCCTTGATGGTCGGGAGCATCAGGGACATCAGTTCCTCGTTTTCCAGCAAAACAGCCGGGGTGCCTTCCATGCGCCGCAGTTCTTCCAGGAAGTCGGCATCGCCCATGGCGGCCACGTGGCGCTGCTCGCGCGGCAGATGCGGTGGCTTGCAGCCGGACAGGAACAGGCATTCGGGCTGTCCGGCACCGCGCCGTGCCAGTTCCAGCGCCACGGTGTAGGCCAGCAGTGCACCCATGCTGTGGCCATACAGCGCGAAGGTGCCTCGCTGGCCGTCGCCCTGGACCGCGTCGGCGATATCGCGCACCAGCACGCGGTAGTCGGTTTCGGCGCTTTCGCGCATGCGCCCGCCCCGTCCGGGCAGCTGGATGCCGATCAGTTCCACGCTGTCGTCAAAATGGGCCGGCCAGTTGCGAAAGATCGAAGCACTGCCGCCGGCATACGGCAGCAGATACAGTTTGAGCCGTCCGCGCTTGCCGTCGACGGCGCTGAAGCGGTGCAGGTAGGGCGAGTGCCACGGCGTGCGGTGGCGGTTGCCGACTTGAGGATCGAATTGGGTTTGCATGATGCGCTCCAGTCAAAGGGTGAAACGCACACCGGTTTGCACCGATGAGCGTATGAGTCGGCCAAAATCGGAAGGTGCGCCGCCGCGGCCATGGCTGGCGACCAGAAATAATTGGCTATGGTTGTTCAGGTACCAGGTGAAGGAGCCCGATACCAGGGTGCCTTCGCCTGCGCCGAAGGAGCGGGTCCAGCGCAGCGCCACGTCGCCCTTGTCCTGCCATTCGGTGCGCAGCAGCTGCAGGAACAGGTAACGCTCGCCCAGATAGGGCAGGTTGGGCGAGAGCGCGGTGCCGAGCAGCCCGGCGCTCTGCGCTGAAGGAAAGGCGCGCGCGGCTGCGGCGGCGGCCGTGTTGACGGCGGCGCGCTGCGTGCCGTTGTAGCCTTCGTTCCCCTGGATCCATTCGGCGTTCAGGGTCCAGCCGGATTCGAAGGTGTAGCCGGCGCCGGCCAGGACGGTGTGCCGCAGGCCGGTGTCGCCAAGCCGGCTGCGCGCCATGCGCCAGCCGATCGCGCTGTCTGGGGTGGGTTCGGCGTACCAGCCGGCGCTGCCGCGGCCGGCGTTCAGTTCCGCATACAGCAGCAGGGCGCGCGAATAAGGCAGGGTGCCGTACAGGCCGAGCCGGCGCACGCCATCGTCGCGGCGCGAGACGATGGCTCCGCCGCTGGCGCCGTCGCCCACCAAGTCCACGCGCAGGGCGGATACCGGCGAGAAGTTGGCCTTGTCCGGCTCCTGCGCGCTGTGGCGCAGGTTACGGATCGCGCTCACGGTCAGGCCGCTGTCGGGAAACCAGGAGGCCTGCAGCATGTCCTTGCCCACCAGTTCCTGGATCGGATTGGTCTTGCCGGTATCGATAAAAAACGGGTTGCTGGGCGAGAGAAAAAAGCTGCTGCCCCACTGGAGCACTTCGCGCCCGGCCGCCAGTTCCAGGTCGCCGCCCGCGGCGCGGCAGTGCACGCCGCCCTGGTTCAGGAAGGTGGCATGCGACTCTTCGTGTCCGCCTCTCTGGTAGCGTCCGCGCAGCTTGGCCGATGCCTTGCACGGGCCGGCACTTGCTGCCAGATCCAGGCGCAGTTCCGTGTTGGCCTGGCGGCGCGGGATGCGCGCCAGCGCGTTGGCGGGGTTGAAGTCGCTTTCCTCGGGCGACAGCGCCGTCGCGTACATCAGCGCCTGGGTGAACACTTTGACGTCGGCCTGCGCCTGCGCCGCGCAGCCGGCGAGAGCGCATGCAACTACCAGAGGACGGACCTTGCAGGAGTAATACCAGGTCATCAGCGGGTCAGCGAAGCCGTGGTCAGCTCGTCGCGCGGGATCTTCTGGATGCGCACATCGGTGTATTCGAGGGTGGACACATTGCCATCGACGACCGCATCGCGGATCACCATCCTGCTCACGAACGGATAGTTGCGTCCGTTGTAAACCAGGATGTTTTTGGTCTCGAAGACAGCCGTTTTGAACACCTTGCCCGAGACCGTGTAAAAGTCGGCCTTGACAGGGACCAGCCTGGCGCGCGAGACGTAGTACACGATGCGGTCGTAGGTGACCCACTTGTTCTTGGCCACCAGGTTCAGGACGTACACCGGTTCGCCGTCCACCACGCTCTCGGGCATCAGGGTCGGGTCGTACTCCTTGACGTAGTTGGTGGAGGCGATGTCGCCGTTGGCGGCCGGCCCCATCATCTTCTGGCGGCTGGAGATCGACACCGGCTTCTGGATGTCCGGCCGGCCGTACCACATATTCCGGCCCAGCTGCAGCAGGCGGCCGCCGCTCGAGCGGGCCGGATAATAGGTCTCGGCCACGCTGGCGTCGCCATCGGCCTTGACGATCATCTGGCGCACGTTCTCGTTGGCGTCCGGGTCGACCCCGGTGATTTTGAGGTCCCAGACCACGCCGGGCAAACCACCGCCGCGCGAACGGTCGGTCGCTTCCAGTACCTGGGCGGCGCTCAGGGCTTCGGCCGCCATGCCGGCGCCGGCCGCGGCCAGCAGCATGGCGCCAAGGAGGATGTGTGCATGTTTCAATCCGGTCTCCCTCATGCGAATGCCAGCGCGTCGACGATGTTACGGCGCGCCGCCTTCAGCGAGGGCAGGATTGCGGCCGCCAGCGACAGCAGCATCACCACCAGTGCGACCATGCCGATGCGGCCCCAGTCCAGGTCCACCAGCAGTTCGACCGCGTAGGACGAATTGGGCGGCACGTAAGAGATGCCGGAGCGGTTCACCAGCCAGGCCAGCAGCACGGTGACCGCAAGACCGATCCCGATGCCGAAGGCCGCCATCCAGGCCGCCTCGAACGAGAACAGGCGCACCACGCCAAAGGTACGCATGCCCAGTGCGCGCACGGTACCGATCTCGCGGGTGCGTTCGATGACGGTCATGGAAATCGTGTTGGCGATGCTCATGGCGGCGATCACGAACACGATCGAGGCGATGAAGGCAAAGATCATGTCGAACAGATTGCGCACCTGGGTGTAGAAGCTGGAAAGCTCTTTCCAGGTCTTGATCTCGACGTCGAAACCGGCGGCGGCGAGCTGGGACTGCAGCTGTTTGCGCTTGGCTTCGAGCTGGGTTTCGTCGGCCAGCAGCACCACGAAGCGCTCGGCCCTTTCGGTATCGAGCAGTACCTGCACGAAGCTGAAGGGCATGACCAGGTACTTGTCGTTGGTGTTGGCGTTGCCGGTATTGAAGACGTCGATGATCTGGGCGTCCATGGCATTGGCCTGGCCGTCGATGGTCGAGGTCATCAGGGTGACGGTGCTGCCGACCTGGTAGTGCAGCAGCTTGGCCAGGTCGGCCGACACCGCGATGCCGTACTTCTGGGCCGGGTCCAGTTTGCCGCCGGCGTCGTCGTACAGTCCCTCGCGCAGCATGCGCGAATCCTCGGCCACGATGCCTTCACCGATAAAGATGGTGGAGGCGTTGCCGTTCGAGGCCATGCCGCTGACGCTGATGCGCGGCGACAGCAGCCTGACACCGCCGCTGGCCTCGACCACCTTGCGCACGCGCGCCATCTCGGCCTGGTCGAACATGTACTTCTTGGGATGCAGCTTGCCTTCCATGAGCATGCCCGACTTGAGGATGGTCAGGTGACCCAGGCGCTCGCCGGCCACGGCCTGGATTTGCAGCCCGCCGTAGACGTGGGCGATATAGCCCGCAAACAGGTTGATCGCGGCCAGGCCGGTGGCGATCGCCAGGATCGAGGCCAGGCTGCGGTGCCGGTTGCGCAGCACGTTGCGCAGCGCGAGGGAGAAGGTATTCATCATCAGCCCTGGGCGATGCGGCCGTCGCGCAGCTGGACCACGCGCGACATGTGACCCAGGATGCGTTCGTCGTGGGTGGAGAACACAAAGGTGGTGTCGAAATCGCGGCGCAGGCTGGAGATCAGGTCCATCACCATCATGCTGGTATCGCTGTCCAGGTTGGCCGTCGGCTCGTCGGCGATGACCAGGCGCGGACGTCCGATCAGCGCGCGCGCGATCGAGACGCGCTGGCGCTGGCCGCCGCTGAGGCGATCGGGCATGGCGTGCAGGTGGGCCTTGAGCCCGACCTGTTCCAGCAGCAGGGTGGCATGCGAGGTCGAATGCTTGTCCAGCTTCCCGCGCAGGGACAGCGGCAGCAGCACATTCTCCAGTGCCGACAGTACCGGCACCAGGTTAAAGGTCTGGAAGATGAAGCCGACCGACTCGCTGCGGAAGTCGGCGCGCTGGTTCTGGGTCATGCCCAGCACCGGATTGCCGGCCATGACGATGTTGCCGCTGGTCGGTTCGTCCAGCAGCCCGATGATGTTGAGCAGGGTCGATTTGCCGCTGCCGGACGGCCCGCAAATGGCCAGCATCTCGCGTTCGGCCACCGACAGGTCGACGCCGCGCAGGGCGTCCACCTGCACCTGGCCCTGCATATAGGATTTGTGGATGCCGGTCAGGCGCGCCAGTTCCTTGCCGGGCGCGGCGACGCTGTTGGCGGGGGTATCGCTGCCGATGCTGCGTTCGAGTTCGACGATCATGCTGCTTCCTTGTTCAGTGAATGGGACGAGGTGAGAGGTTGGCTGGGCTGGCCGCCAGGACTGGCGATCAGCGCGGCTTGTGCTGCGACGGTCGGATGCTGGAAAACGTGTTTCAATTCGATGCTGCAGCCAAGGCGCGTGCGCATGGCCACCAGCAGCTTGATAGCGATCATGGAGTCGCCGCCGAGCTGGAAGAAGTCGGCGCCGACGCTGACCTTGTCCAGACCAAGCAGCTCGCCCCACAGCGCGGCGATGGCTTGTTCGTCGCTGTTGCGCGCGTCGATGTGGACCACCTCCGCCGGAGTGAGCGCGCCAATGTCAGGCAGGCGTTTGCGGTCAACCTTGCCGTTGTCGCTGAGCGGCAGGGCATCGAGCGCCATCAGCGCATGCGGCACCATGTACTCGGGCAGTTGCGTCAGCAGGAAGCTGCGCAGGTCGGCCGGGTCGAGCCGTTCGCCGGCGTGCAGGCAGTAGAAGGCGGCAAGGCGTTTTTCGGCATGGCGCTCGCCGCGGCAGGTGACGGCGGCGTCGCGCACCGCGCTGTGGCGCAGCAGCGCGGCTTCGATTTCACCGAGTTCGATGCGGAATCCCTGCAGCTTGACCTGCTGGTCGCGCCGGCCCAGGAATTCGATATTCCCGTCATTCATCAGCCGTCCCAGGTCGCCGGTGCGGTACAGGCGTTCGCCGCTGCGCGGATGGGTGATGAAGGCTGCCGCAGTCTGTTCGCGGTCGCCCCAGTAGCCAAGCGCCAGGCCGATTCCGCTCAGGTAGATGTCGCCCGTGACCCATGGCGGGGCCGGTTCGAGGCGGTGATCGAGCACGTGGATGCCCTGGTTGCGCATGGCCTTCCCGTAGGGGATGCTGGTCCAGTGCTGTTCGACCTGGCCGATGGGGTACCAGACCGACCAGATCGACGCTTCGGTGGCGCCGCCCAGGCTGCGTACTTTCGCCAGCGGGAACAGGGCGCGCATGCGCTCGGGCAGGGTGACCGGCAGCCAGTCGCCGCTCAGCATCACGTGGCGCAGGGGACCGTCGCTGCGGCCCGTCAGTTCGCAGTAATCGGCCAGCAGTCCGCACAGGGCCGGCACCGAGTTCCACAGCGTGACCCGGTGCTCGTCGATCAGGTCGGCCCAATGCGCGGGATCGAGGCGCCGCTCGTTCTGCGGCAGCACCACGGTGGCGCCGGCCGCCAGGGCGCCGAAAAAGTCGTACACGGACAGGTCGAAACTGAGCGAGGACAGCGACAGGATGCGGTCGGCCGCCGTGATGCCCAGGGTCTGGTTCACATCCAGGATAGTGTTGACGGCGCCGCGGTGGTCGATCACCACGCCTTTCGGCTTGCCGCTCGAACCCGAGGTAAAGATCACGTAGGCGATATCCTCGGGCCGGGCGCGGCTGACCTGCATCAGAGCCGGATCGGCCACGCTTTTGGCGTCCAGCGGCAGCACGCGCAGTTCGGGCGCGATGGCGGCGAACTGCGGCGCCAGCGCGGGCGTGGTGAGCATGATGCGCACGCGCCCGTCCTTGAGCAGTTCGGCGATGCGCTGCACCGGCAGGGCCGGGTCGATCGGCATGTAGGCGGCTCCCGCATGCATGATGCCCAGGGTCGCGGCCAGCTGTTCCCAGCCCTTGTGCATCAGGACCGCCACCAGTTCGCCGCGGCCGATGCCGGCGCCGCTCAATTTGGCGCTGACCCAGGCCACGTGCTGGGCCAGCTTTTTGTAGGTCAGGGACAGGCCGGGTGCAGCCACGGCGACAGCGTGCGGTGCGCGTTCCAGGCTGTCCAGGAACAGCGAGTGCAAAGTCGCCTTCGACAGCGTGTGGGTGGGCGATAAGGGAAACGGGGCGGGCAAAGGGGCCGGCAAGGAGACCGCGGAGCGTAGCGGCGAATCGTGCGACTCCCAGGCCGCGTCGTCGTCGGCCAGGCGCCGGGTCAGGTCGCAGTAGGCCTTGAACATGGCTTCCATCAGTCCGGCGGGATAGATTTCCAGCACCACGTCCCAGTTGCACATCAGGACGTGGTCGTCTTCCCACACGCCGCAATCGAGCCAGACTTGCGAGGTCTGGGTGACGCCGTCGCGGTAGATCGGAATGATCGGAAAATCGCTGTTGCGCTTGGGGATGGGAACCACCAGGGCGCTGGTGAACACGATCGGCATCTTGGCGCGGGTGGCGCCACCGTTGGCGCGGGTCAGGTCGCGCAGCACCTGTACCCCGCTGATGTCGTGGTGTTCCAGGTCGTTCCACATGTCGGCCTGCAGCATGCGCGCACGCTCGGCAAAGGTCTGGCCGCGGCGCTGGTCGACGCTCAGCAACGTCAAGGAGGTGAATTCGCCGACGATGTCGTTCACCTGCGGATGCATTGGATGGCGGTTCAGGAAGGTCAGGTTGAGCGAGAACGCCGGTTCGCTGCTCCAGGCGGCCAGCACTTCGGCGTAGGCAGCCAGCATCAGGCCGGTGGTGGTCAGGCCCGCGCGCACCGCTTTTTTCTTCAGGCGCGCCCAGGTCTCGCGGTCGAAACTGTCGTGCAGGCGCGTAAAGCGGGGCTTCTTCAGCTGGGTCGGATCCATTACCATGGGCAGGTCCGGCGCGGCCGGCAGCTCTGCCACGCGCCCGCGCCAGTAGTCCAGCGCGCGGCGGTAGCGCGGCGTTTCGCGGATCTTGTCTTCGGCGATCACGTAGTCGCGGAAGGACAGGTTCAGGGGCGGCAGTTCGGCGCCGTCGTCCAGGTAGAGCTTGACCAGGTCCTCGATAATGATCACGAAACTCCAGACGTCGAACATCAAGGCGTCGCAGCTGAAGTGCAGGCGCGCCTGCTCGCCCGGCAGGCGCGTGATGCGCACGTCGAACACGGGCCAGTGATGCACGTCGAGCATCTGGTGGCTCATCTCGGCGCGCACCGCCTCCATGGCCGCCTCGCGCTGGCTGTCGGTCGCTTCGCGCAGGTCCAGCACCGCGACCTGGTATTCCGGTACCTGGGCCAGGATGCGCTGGGTGCCGTCGTGCCCGATCTCGGCGCGCAGCATGTCGTGGCGCGCCACCACCTTGTTCCAGGCGCGCTGGAAGCGCACCGGATCCACATTATTGGTGCCCATCTCGTCGTAGCTGTGGGTGGTGACGTTGCCGAACTCGAAGACCTCGTTGCGGCCCAGCCAGTAGGCTTGCTGCACTTCCGTCAGCGCGAAGGGCAGGTGGCGGGCAGCGGGATCGGCCACGACCACCGGCAGCGCATCGATGGTAGCGTCGTAGGCCGCGCTGGTGCCTTGCAGTTCGCTGATCGCGCGTCCCAGGCCGGCGATGGTGGGGTTGAGGAACAGGGCGCCGAGCGACAGGTCCACCTTGAAGCTTTCACGGATGCGCGCCACCAGCTGGAAGGCCAGCAGCGAATGCCCGCCGAGCTGGAAGAAGCTGTCATGCACGCCCACGCGCGGCACCTTGAACATCTCGATCCACATGGTCGCCAGGACTTCTTCGTTCAGGGTGCGCGGCGAAACAAAACCCTGGGCCGCGCCCTGGGCCGGACCGTCTTCGCGCGGCAGCGCGGCGCGGTCGACCTTGCCGTTGCCGGACAGCGGCAGGCGGTCCAGGGCTACGTATGCGGCCGGCAGCATGTATGGCGGCAGCTGGCGCGCCAGGATGCCGTTCAGGGCGGCGGCGTCGAGCGCTTTGTCCGCGTCGATGGCGACAAAGGCGACGATGCGGCCATTGCCGGCGCGGTCGTGGCGCACCACGGCGGCGCAGTGCTCGATGCCGGCGTGCTGGCGCAGGCACATTTTGATCTCGCCCAGTTCGATGCGCATGCCGCGGATCTTGACCTGGGTGTCGCTGCGTCCGAGCAGCTCGATGCTGCCGTCGGCGCGCATGCGGCCAGTGTCGCCGCTGCGGTACAGGCGCGCTGCGGGCGCGGCGCTGAAGGGGTGGGGCACGAATTTTTCGGCCGTCAGATCCGGGCGGTTCAGGTAAGCGCGCGCCACGCCGGCGCCGCCGATGCAGATTTCGCCGGGCACGCCGGGCGGCAGCAGCTGCAGTCTGGCGTCCAGGATCCAGACGTCGACATTCGGGAAGGGCGCGCCGGCCGGCACCAGGCTGCCGTCGGGGAGGTCAGGATCGTCTTCGAACCAGGTACTGTCGATGCTCGCTTCGGCCATGCCGTAGGAGTTGATCAGGCGCGTGGACTGGCCCAGCAGGGCGCGGTAGGCGCGGTATTCGCCGGCATACCAGGCGTCTGAGGCAACCACCACGATCCGCATGAAGTCCAGGCGCGCGCCGGTGTCGGACAGATGCTCGGCCAGGCCGCGGAAGACGGCGGGAACAAATTCGGCGAAGTCGCAGCCGCTTTCCCGCATCAGTGCGAGCAGTGCCAGGGGAGCGCCCAGCACATGCGATGGGCAGATGACCAGGGCTTTGCCGGATCCAAGCGCGCGTATGAAGTCGCCGCAGAAGACGTCGAAGGCGAAGCTGGCCATCTGCAGGTGGGCCCGCAGGCCGGGCAGGCCGTAGGCGTCATGCCAGCCCAGGTAGGCGTTGAGCCAGTTGCCATGGGTGAGCAGAACGCCCTTGGGTTTGCCGGTGGTGCCCGAGGTGAAGACCGCGTAGGCCAGATCCTGTGAATCGAGGCGAATGCCGGGCGCGCTGTCGCTGAAGGCGGCAATGGCGTCGGCGTCCAGGTCCAGCTTGCGGCAGCTGGCCTGGGCCACCGCTGCGCCGGCCGCGCGGTCCATCAGGATGCAGGCCAGCGCGGCGTCGCCGGCCAGGCCGGCAAGGCGCGCCGGCGGATGGGCGGGGTCGAGCGCGACAAAGGCCGCGCCGGCCTTGAGCACGCCCAGCACCGATGCGATCAGCCGCGGCGAGCGTTCCATGCAGATGCCGACCAGCTGGCCGCGCGCCACGCCGGCCGCGAGCAGGGCGTGGGCGACGCGGTTCGATGCCGCGTCGAGTGCGGCGTAGCTCAGTGTCTGTCCGGCGTCGCGCACGGCCACGGCCGCCGGATGAGCGGCCACCTGCGCCGCGATCAGGGACACCACGTCCGTGCATGGCAGCGCCACCGGCGCCAGCTCGACGCTGCGCATGACCACGGCCAGGTCGGCGGCGCTCAGCATCGGCAGTTCGCCGACCGGGGTGGCTGGCGCCCTGGCGATGGCGTCGAGCAGCTGGGTGAAATGCCCGGCCAGGCGGGCGATGCGTTCGGCGCTGAACAGGTCCGTGCTGTACTCGAACAGGCAGGTGGCGCCGCTGCTGGTTTCGTAGACGTCCAGCGAGAGGTCGAACTTGGATGTGCCGCAGTCGACGTCCACATAGGTGATCGCCAGGTCGGCGGTACTCATCGACGGCAGTGCGTTCTGGTAGGCGTACAGCACCTGGAAGATGGGATGAAAGCCGCTCACGCGCGGCGGATTGCGCGCTTCGACGATGGCGTCGAAGGGCAGGTCCTGGTGCGCAAAGGCGTCCAGGCTGGCGCTTTTCACCTGGCGCAGCAGCTCCACAAAGGGCTGGTCCGGATCCAGCCGGCTGCGGATCGGCAGCGTGTTGACGAATACGCCCACCAGCGGCGCCAGTTCCGGATGGCTGCGGCCGGCGACCGGCGTGCCGACAATCTGGTCGCACTTGCCGGTATAGCGGTACAGCAGGACCTTGAAGGCGGCCAGGAAGGCGGCATACGGTGTGGTGCCGGCCTGCACGGCGAGAGCCGTCACGCCGTCGAACAGCGGGCGCGCCAGTGTGATCTTGTGAAAGGCGCCGCGGTAGCTGGGCGCCTGCGGCCGTGCATGGTCGGCCGGCAGGTCCAGCAGCGGCAGATCGCCGGCCAGGGTGCCGCGCCAGTAGTCGGCCTCGCCGCTGCGCGCCTGGAGTTCCGCCGGACGCTCGCGCCAGGCCACGTAGTCGCTGTACTGGTGCTGGGGCGCCGGCAGGGGCGTACCGGCGTAGTGCGCGAACAGTTCGCGGGAAAACACGCCGAGCGACCAGCCGTCGAAAATAAGATGGTGAAAACTCAGGATCAGCAGGTGTTCCCGAGGGCCGAGGCGCAGCAGTCGCGCGCGCCAGGGCGGAGCCTTGGCCAGGTCGAAGCTCTGCAGCAGGAGTGCGCGCATCACGCTTTCTTCGGTATCGGCGCCGTCGAGCTCCAACAGCGCGAAATCGGGCGCGCAGCTGTGGTCGAGCACCTGGCGCGGCGTGCCCTCGGCATCGGCCAGAAAGACGCTGCGCAGGCTTTCGTGGCGTGCCTGCACGGCCGCCAGCGCGGCGCGCAGGGCGGCAATATCGAGCGCACCGGCCAGGCGAAAGGCGCCGGGGATGTTGTAGGCGCTGCTGGCGCCGTCGATCTGCGACATCAGCCACAGGCGCTTTTGCGGTGGCGACAAGGGGCTCGATTCGCGCTGGCGCCTCTCCAGTGCCGGCTGCACGGCGGCGGCGCGGCTGGCCATGGCCCGGCGCAGTGCATCGCGCTGTTCCGGATTGAGTGCGCGGATGGTCGATTCGAGCTGGTTCATTTGAATGGTTCCTGATTTTCGTTATCGTTCAGCAGGGCGTCGATTTCGGCGGGGCTGAGCAGATCGAGCTTGGCGACGATGTCGGCCAGCGCGGCGTCATGGGCGACGGCCTGGCGGTCCTTCAGTGCGGGCAGGATGGTGGCGGCGATGTCGGCCGGGCTGACCCCGCGCAGCAGATCGACGATGGCCACGCCGGCGCGGAACGACTGCTCGATGCGGTTCTTCAGTTCGATCGCCATCATCGAATCGAGGCCGCGCGTGCTGATGTTGTCGTTCACATCCAGACGGGCAGCGTCGATGCGCAGCACGCGACAGGCGAGCTGGCGCACGTGTTCGGCGGCGATGCCCAGGATGGACTCGTCGTCGCGGCAGGCGCCGATCTGCTCAAGCAGCGTGGCGCCGCTGGCCGCCGGCGCGCCGCCCTCCGCCTCGCCGCTGCGTTCGGCCGCGATCAGCCTGGCCAGCATCGGCGCCGCGATTCCCAGGGGACTGGTGTCGCCCACGGTGGTCCATTTGGCCGCCAGCACGGCCGCCTGCGCGGTGCGTCCGCTCAGGAGCCAGCCCAGCGCTTCGCAGCCCTGTTCCGCCGTCATCGGGTAGAAGCCGCGGCCATTGAAGTGGCTGAGCAGGTCGAGCGTGGTGGCCAGGCCCACATCGCCCCACGGCCCCCAGTTGATGCTGGTCGCGGGCAGGCCGTCGGCGCGGCGCCGGTGCGCCAGGCTGTCGAGGAAGGCGTTGGCCGCGGCGTAATTACCCTGGCCCATGGAGATGACGAGCGAAGCGATTGACGAGAACATGACGAAGAAATCAAGCGGCTCGCCCGCCAGTGCCTGGTGCAGGTTCCAGGCGCCGTGCACCTTGGCCGGCATGACGGCGCTGAAGTCGGCGTTCGAGGTGCGCGCCAGCAGGCTGGAACGGGTTACGCCGGCCGCGTGGATCACGCCGCGCACCGGCGGACGGGCTTCCGCCGCCATGCGCGCCAGCAGGGCGTCGAGCGCCTCGCGCTCGGCCACGTCGATGCGTTCGATGGTGACGCTGGCGCCGCGGCTTTCGAGCTCCAGCACCCTGGCCACGCGTTCGAAGGCGGGATGGGCGACGGCCAGGCCGCGCCATTCGGCGCGCGGCGGCAAGCCCTCGCGGCCCATCAGCACCAGGTGGCGTGCGCCGCACATGACCATCCAGCGCGCCACTTCGATACCGAGCGCACCGAGTCCGCCGGTGACCAGGTAGCTGGCATCGGCGCGCAGGCGCGGACGGCTGGGAAGCCGCACGTCGGGCGGGCATTCGGCCAGGCGCATCACATGGCTGGTGTCGCCGCGCCACGCGATCTGGTCTTCGCCGCTGGCGGCCAGGCAGGTGGCGACAATGCGGGCGGCGTCGCCCACGCTGGGCTGCAGGTCGAGATCGATGATCCCTCCCCACAAGTCGATATGTTCACCGTGACCGAGTACCCGCGCCATGCCCCACACCGGCGCGCGGAAGGGGTCGGGCCGGTCCGAGGCAAGCACCTGCTGGGTGCCGCGGGTGACGATCCACAGGCGCGGCTTGTCGGTGCCGGGCAGGGCGGCCAGCGCGCGCGTCAGGTTCAGCACGGTCAGGCAGCCGCGTTCGATTTCCTGGGTGATGGCGGCGGTACTGGGCGCGTCGCCCAGTACCGGGCGGCAGGCGTCAAGGTGCAGCACGCCCCGCAGCGGCATGCCGGGATCGCGCCCGACCTGGGCCAGCCAGTGTTCGCTGTCGGCCGGATCGAAGTTGGCGCCGGCACGCAGCATCTGTGCGCTGTCGCCGCGGCGCGACAGTTCGGACGCCACGCTCAGGGCCAGTTCGGGTTCGCCGCCGAACAGCAGCCAGAAGCCGGGGGCGCTCCCCGTTTGGGCAGCGGCGGCGCCGGCCTCGTTGCGGATCCATTCGGGCTGGTACAGCTGCTGCGGGACAGTGGCCGGCAAGGCGCCTTCGCCGCCGAGCGCGCGCGCGCCGCAGCCCAGCAGCTCGACCACCAGGCGCCCGGCGTCGTCATACAGCCGGATGTCGCCTTGCAGGCCCTTGTCGTCGCGGCGGGTGATGGCCGCGTGTATCCAGGCCTGTTGCGGGACCGGGCCGAGAATGCGGCCTTCCGCCACCCCGGTCGGCATGTAGACCAGTGCGTCGCCTGAGTTCAGGGGCAGGGACGCGGCCATGGTCTGAAAGCACAGGTCCAGCAGTGCCGGATGCACGGCGTAGTCGGCGATGTCGGCCTGCAGCGCGGCCGGCACGTCGATCCTGGCCAGCGCTTCGGCTACGCCTTGATGCAGCGCGCTGATGCCGCGAAACAGTGGGCCGTATTCGAGGCCGAGCCGTTCGAAGTGGCGGTAGCAGTCGGCCGCGCGGATCGCCACCGGGCAGCGTGCCTGGATCGCGGCCAGCCTGGCCGGGGCATCCTTGCGCCGCTGCGAGGTCAGCAGGTTCCCGGTGCAGTGCAGCTGCCATGGCGCGGCGGCGTCGTTGTAGCGGCGGCTGGCGATGCGGAAGGCATAGCCGTGCGGGTCCACGCTGATGCGCAGGGTCACCGGCTGGTCGGACGACACATACAGTGCGCGCCGGAAGGCGATATTGGAAAAGCTCGCCACCGACAGTTCACCGAACAGGCTGCGCGCGGCAAAGGCAGCCATTTCGATGAAGGCGGCGCCGGGAAACACCACGGTGCCCTGAATGCAGTGGTCGCGCAGGAAGTCGAGCGAGGGGCGGTCCAGGTCCACTTCCCAGCTTGGTGTTTCCGCATCGACGCGCCGGCACAGGATCGGATGCAGGGGCGTGCCGATGCGCGCTTCGGCCGCGGCGGCGGTCTCGTACCAGTGGCTGGTGTGGCGCCAGGCGTAGGTGGGCAGCGGCAGGGTCTGGCCGCATTCGAGCATGGCGCGCCATTCCAGGCCCGCACCCAGGCAGTACAGGCTGGCGGCGGCGCGGCGCAGCTGCGCCAGATCGGGACGGTCGCGGCGCAGGGTGGGAATGACGTCGGTCACGCAGCCGTTGAGGATGGCCGCTTCCTGCAGCGAGCTGCCCAGCACCGGATGCGGCGACAGTTCCACGAAGGTGCGAAAGCCACTCAGCTGGGCCGCATTGACGGCGTCGGCGAAGCACACCGGCTGGCGGATGTTGCGGTACCAGTAGCCGGCGTCGTGGATGGCGCCGGCCACGCGGGCGCCGGTCACGGTGGAATACAGGGCGATGGCGGGCGCGCGCGGCACGATGCCGGCCAGCGCCGCCAGCACGGGCGCCTCGAGCGGCTCCATGTAAACACTGTGGAAGGGAACCTGGACGTTCAGAATACGGGTGAATACGCCGCGCGCATCGAGCGCCGCACGCAGTGCTTCGATGCCGGCCGCGCTGCCGGCCACGCTGACCTGGGTCGAGCTGTTGATGGCTGCCAGCGACAGGCTGGCGCCGTCCGCTGAGGGCAGGGTGTCGATCGCCTGCAAGGCTTCGTGCTGGCCCAGGCCGACCGCCAGCATGCGGCCCTGGCCCGCGGTCTGGTGCTGCAGGGTGCTGCGGTGATAGATCACGCGCACCGCGTCTTCCAGGGTCAGGCAGCCGCAGACATAGGCCGCCGCCGGTTCGCCGGCGCTGTGGCCGATCACGGCGCCGGGACGGATGCCCCAGGATGCCAGCAGTTCGGCCAGGGCGACCTGCAGGATGAAGTTGGCCGGCTGGGCGACGTCCGTGTCTTCCATGCGCGAGGCTTGTTCCAGGGCGAGCATCTCGGCCAGGATCGACGGGCCGCCCGCCGCTGCGGCCAAGGCATCATACAGCGCGGCGCAGCGGTCGGCCATGGCGCGAAACACCGGTTCGGCCTGATAGAGCTGCTGGCCCATGCCCCACCATTGCGGCCCCATGCCCGAAAACACAAAGACGGGGTGGGCCTCGCGCTGGACCGGGGCACTGCCGTTTTTCAGGTTACTGGTCAGGCAGGCATGGTCGCTGCCGTCGCCCAGCGCATCGAGGGCGGCGATCATCTCTTCGCGGGTGGCGGCGTTGATGCAGGCGCGCCAGCCGTGGTGCTCGCGCCGGGTCGCCGCGTTCCAGCTGATGTCGCGCAGCGCCGCGTAGGCCAGCGAGCCGCCTTCCGACAGCGCTTCCGCGTAGACGCCGCCCAGTGCGCGCAGCGCGTCCGGGTGGCGCGCCGACAGCGGCAGCATCCAGGTCTGCGCGCTGCCTTCCGGCGCCAGAGCCGCGCGCGCCGGCGCTGCCGACAGGATGGCGTGCGCATTGGTGCCGCCGAAGCCGAAGGAATTGACCGCGGCTAGCGCCGGCGCGCCGCCCTGCGGCAGCGCGGTGGGGGTGAGCGGCAACGCCAGGTTCAGCGCAGCCAGGTCGATCTTGGGATTGGCCCGAACGAAGTGCAGGTGCGGCGGGACCATGGCATGCTGGAGTACCAGCGAGGCCTTGATCAGTCCCGCCACGCCGGCTGCCGCTTCAGTGTGGCCGATATTGGTCTTGATGGAGCCGAGCAGGCAAGGCTGGCCCGGCGCGCGCCCTTCGCCCATCATGGCGCCGATGGCATTGGCCTCGATCGGGTCGCCCACCGGAGTCCCGGTGCCGTGCGCTTCGACGTAGGCGATGTCGCGCGGGTCGACGCCGGCGCCGGCGCAGGCGGCGCGGATCACGGCGCGCTGGGCATCGCCGCTGGGCACCGTCAGGCCCTCGCTGCGCCCGTCCTGGTTGACGGCGGTGGCGCGGATCACCGAGTAAATGTGGTCGCCGTCGGCCAGCGCATCTTCCAGGCGCTTGAGTACCACGATGCCGGCGCCTTCGCCGCGCACATAACCATCGGCGCGCGCATCGAAGGCGCGCGAGCGGCCGCTGGGCGAGAGCATGCCGGCGCGCGATTCGGCGATCGTGTAGGAAGGGCCGAGCAGGGCGTTGACGCCGCCGGCCAGCGCCAGTTCGGATTCACCGCTGGCCAGGCTCTGGCAGGCCAGGTGCACCGCCACCAGCGAAGACGAGCAGGCCGTATCGATGGCCATGCTGGGACCCTGGAAACCGAACACATACGAGAGGCGGTTGGCCAGCATCGTCATCACCGAGCCGGTGGCTGTATGCGCTTCGACCGCGCGGTATTCCTGGCCGCCGAGCTGCATGAGCATGTAGTCGAGCGTGAAGCCGCCCATGAACACGCCGACCGGACGCTCGCGCAGGGTCGAGGGCAGCTGGCCGCCGTCTTCCAGCGCCTGCCAGCAGACTTCGAGCAGCAGGCGCTGTTGCGGATCCATCAGGGCCGCTTCGCGCGGGGAGATACCAAAGAAATCGGCATCGAACCCGTCGATGCCGTCGATGAAACCACCCCATTTGCTGGCCGATTTGCCCGGCATGCCGCGCTTGGGGTGGAAGTGGGCCTGGGCCGACCAGCGTCCGGGCGGGACTTCACCCACGCTGTCGACGCCGCCCATGAGGTTGCGCCACAAGGAAGCCGGATCGTCGGCCTGCCCGGGAAAACGGCAGCCGATACCGATCACGGCGATCTGCGGAGACGTCGCCTGCGCCTCTGTTGTTAGTTTTTTCATCGATTTTCCCCAGTGATATCCAGCTTTCGCCCGATTGCCTGCTGTGCAGGCGCTGTTCACGCGCGGTCGCAGCGGCCGGTAAGCTGGCGCCGATGCGACTTAGGTCTGTGCCAAGTGGATAGAAGGCCGACTGCGGCGCGGCGGTCTCACAACACCGCACCAGACGCTCTTCCTGCGTGATTTTTTATTAAGATAACAGCGGAAATTGCCGTGCGTAAGCTACGAAAAGTCGTAGTTGGACAGGAGTAATTTAGCAGGGGAAACTATGCCGATTTCGGCGCAGGTAGAACTCAGGCGCGCCTGCTGCAGATGGGGGGATGTCGGACACGATGCGACCATGTTCGCTGCGGATCAGTCGGCAGCGACGAGGGCCTGCTGGGGGAGCCAACTTGATGCGGGAATGGTCAGCGCGCGCTGGCTGGCATGGCGCGTGATCCAGACTCAGGAATCGATTGGAATGGAAACTCAGCGCGAAGCCAACCCGGCAGGCAGCAGGGCGGTCAGCACGGGGCCGAACCGTCGCTTGCGCCAGCCTGCATGCCATGCGCCGCGCTTCTCATGGATCAGAAACTCTCATCATCGTCGCGCGGCGATTCGCCCAGCATGCCGCGCAATCCTTCGGCCAGCAGGTCGAAGACCGCCTTGACCCGTTTGCTGTTGCGTACTTCACGATGCGCGGTGAGCCACAAAGGAATGGGTGGAATCGACGACGGTGGCAGCACAGTGATCATCTCCGGCCAGCGCGCACCGATAATCCGCGGCGCCAGGCAGATGCCGGCGCCGGCCACCGCCAGTTGCCAGCCCATGATGTGGTTATCGCAGCGAATGCAGAAAAAGCTGCGGTCCACATTCATGCCGGCATCGCGAAATCCGCGCAGCAGGGAGTCCGAATTATCGTAGCCGATCCAGTTATAGCCCTGGATGCGCTGTACGTCGATCCCGCCGCCCACCGAGGCCATGTAATCGCGATGCGCGAATGCTTCGATCGCCATGTCGCCGATGCGCCGCGTCACCAGTCCGCTCTGGGTCGGACGCGCATGGCGCAGGGCGATGTCGGCCTGGCGTTCGAGCAGGTTTTCCATATGATTCGACACCACCACTTCGATCTGGATTTCGGGGTGCTTCTGGCGCAGTCTGGTGATCAGTTCAGGCAGCAGATAGGAGGCCGTCATTTCGCTCGCGGTCAGGCGTACGGTGCCCGCCATCTCCTGCGTGTGGACCATGGCCGTGAGCGAGAGCGCTTCGGCGGCGAGCTTCATCTGGCGCGCCGGTTCCAGCAGGGCTGCGCCGGCATCGGTCAGGCGCAGGCCGCGCGCGGCGCGCTCGAACAGCGAGGTGCCGACGCGCTGTTCCAGCTCCTCGATCTTGCGGCTCAGGGTAGGCTGGCTGGTGCTCATCATGGTGGCGGCGCCGGTCAGCGAGCCGCAATCGACGACGGCGAGGAACAGGCGGATCAGGCTCCAGTCGATTTCGGAAGCGCCGATTTCCACTGGCGGACGGCGCGGCGGTGGCGGATGGCTCATAACAGGTAGTCGTGCTGGACGATCGAAGGCGCCCCGGCGCCGGGTGCGGCCAGGCTGGCGACGGCCAGAAAATGGTCCGTGCCCGCTTGCTTCGCATGAAAATGCCAGCGCGCGGCGTCGCCTGCGTGCGATGGCGCGAAGCGCGCGCTCACCGCGCCATCGGCCGCGCTGAACGAGACATGCGCGAGGTCGGCGACCAGACCGAGACCGGTCGCCTTTGCATACGCTTCCTTCAGGGTCCACAGGGTAAAGAAGCGGTCCGCCTGCTCGCGCGCATCGCATCCTGCGAGCCCGGATAGTTCGGTCACTTCCGCTTGCGAAAAGACCGTCGCGGCCAGTGCCAGCATGTCCTCGAGCGGACGCCGCATTTCGACGTCGATGCCACATTCCATGTCGCGCCCCAGCACGCAGGCGACCTTGCCTGCCGTGTGGCTGAGGTTATAGCCGATCGCGCCGCAGCGCTCCGGCAGGGCCACCGTGGGCTTGCCGTCGCCGCGCTTGACGAAGACCAGTTCGGCCGGTGCGATGCCGGTATAGCGCGCCAGCACCTGGCGTGCGAGCGCGTGCGCGGCCAGATAGACATGGCGGTCGCGCGCAAATCGGTAGGCCTGGTGGCGCGCGCGCTCTGCGCTGCTCAGCACGTGGGCTTGCTGCATTTCGAGCTGCGCGGGGTCCGACAGGTCGGGATCGGCAAGCCAGACATGGATCTGGCCTGGAGGAAGGATTGCAGTAGCGAGTCCGGGCACAAATGAAGGCGTCATCCAGGCAATCTTAGCATTGATTTCTCGACGGGTGGAAGAGGCGCGCCGCCATCTGGCAGCAGGCATCTTCCGCAAGTCGGTATAGTGCCACAAAGAAAGATTGTGCGCGTGCCGATCAGATTCCTGGCACCACGTTTTCGCCTTCGGTCAGGATATAGGCCTTGCCGTCATAGGCATAGCGCGCCTGTCCGAGCGGCTTGGACTCGGGTTCCGGCAGTGATTTTTTGGGCGCGTCGGAACCGCCTTTCTCCTTAGCCTGGGCAAGATAACCTTCGAAGTCGAGCACCAGGTCGTGGTAGCCGGCGACCGATTTGCCGGGTACAAAACTCAGCTTGCCGTCGACCTCCCAGCATTCGGCATAATCCTCGTCGCAGTTGCCGTTACCTGAATACAGTGCGATGCCGGACGGGGCAAGATCACGCATGACCGGCATGCCCAGGTCGAAAATCGCCAGCGACAAGATGGTCTGTCCAAACCAGGTGCCGCCGTGGCGGATAATGAAGCCGGGTTTGCCGGGTCCCAGATCGACCCATTCCGGCACATCGAAGCCGCCGAAGGAACCGAGCTGGGCGATATTCTCATGGCGCCGCAGCACGCTCCATTTTCCACCTTCCTGGCGCAGGAAGTACACGCTGACGCTCCCTTGCGCGGCATGGGAGGCGTGGTCGGCTCCCTTCTCGTCGGATGGGCTGGCGCTGGTGATGAAGGCGGTTTCCCCGCCCGGCATGACCTTGCTGGCAATACCTTTGGCTTCAAACCAGGCTTTTGCGGCAGGATTGTCAGAATCGGGCAGCTGCGCCAGCGCAGTCCCGCTCACCGCATCGTAGTTGGGAAACACGGCCTGCATCAGGCTGGCGAAGGCGGCGATGGACGGATCCGGCGCAACGGCGGAGGCTGCCGCGGCGGCACTGGCGGGCGCTGCCGCAGCTGGCGCGGCGCTCTCCCTGACGGCCGGCGCGATGCCGGGCTTGTCACGCGAGCAGCCGCCCAGGCAGGCCCCGGCAAGCGCCAGGGCGAGCAGGGTGACGACAGGACGCTGCATTGTCAACATGGCGGAATATTAAAATTAAAATAACATTCTACCCGGTTTGCCCCGCTTTGCGCGTCACACGACTGGCGAGCCCTCCGCTACAGGGTCTTGTTTGCCGCAAATGCGGCCTCCAGGTAGCGCAACACGATGGCGGGCGCATCGGCGTCCATGCGGGGGAAATTCCCTTCGACATCAGGGTCCAGATCGGTGATGCCGTCCGGGCCGAAGGTGAAGGCGCCCAGCGGTACCTGCTCAGCCGCGCCGTAGGTGCAATGGCAGTGAATGCAGGCGACGCGGGCGCGCGGGCGGCGGTCGGCGCCGAACACCAGCAGCAGCTTGAACTTGATGCGCACGCCATTGAAGGTCGCCTCGATGCTCTCGTCTTCCAGTTCGTCGGACACCGAGACGGAACGAAGGCCGAGCTTGCCCTGGAAAGCCCCGTGGGCCTGGGTGAGGGCGGCGAATCCCTCGCGCAGGCGCGGCGCCAGCTTTTCCATTTCCTGAAACTTCAAGACTTGTTCGCGGTCGATCATGGCGTTTTCCTCCGGTGGCGCGTCTGGCTGAGCGGCAAGTTCATCATACGCTTGTTGCCGTCGAGCCAGGCCGCCCGTCTGTCGCGCATCAAATGCGGACCCGGCGGTAGGAATATCGTAGGACTCGCATCCCCCCATGCCTGTGCGATTTTTCCTCGGGAGAACGCAATGAAAACTTCCCTGTCCCTGATGGCGCTTGCCATCGGCTGTGCCTTCACCACTGTGCTGGGCGGCTGCCACCGCGGCGACGACGGTCCCCTGGCCAATGTCGACCAACTGAATAATCTGAAAGGCCCGACGCGCGACCTGGCGGTGGAGCTGCGCGAAGGCACCAACATGGCCGCCTCGCCTTCGCCGGACGGCAAGCGCATCGTCTTCAGCGCCCAGGGTGCCTTGTGGGTCATGCCGGCCGGCGGCGGCAGCGCCACCCGCATCACCACCTGGCGCCTGGAACCCACCCACCCGGTCTGGTCGCCGGACGGCAAAAGCATCGCCTTCCAGAACTACGCTTCGGAAGGCAACTATCACATCTGGACCATCTCCCCGGAAGGACGCGACGCCACCGAGTGGACCACCGGACCCTTCGACGACCGCGAGCCGGCCTGGCTGCCCGACGGCAGCGCTCTGGTGTTCTCATCGGACCGCAGCCAGGACACACAATACAAGATCTGGAGCGTCACGCTCAAGGACCGCTCGCTGCGCCGGCTGACCGTCGGCAGCGGCGCCGAGAGCAATCCGGTGGTCTCGCCGGACGGCGCGCGGCTGGCCTATGCCGACAACGGCAATGTGGTCACCCTGGCGCTGGGCGGTACCGCGGCACCGGAGCTGGTGGCGGCGGGTACCGCGCCGGCATGGACGCCGAACGGTACGGCCCTGGTGTACCAGAACGCGGCGCGCCAGCTGGTGGTGGGCGGCGCCGAAGTGAGCAGCGGCGAAGATATTTTCCCGTTCCCGGTGCGCTTCCTGCCGGACGGGCGCATGCTCTACACCGCCGACGGCAAGATCCGCGTGCGTGACGCGGCCGGCGCCAACCCGGTCGATATCGGCTTCAATGCCACCTTGCTGCTGCGCCGTCCGGTATTCAACCGGGTCAAGGACCATGGCTTCGGCAACCTGGCGCCGCGCCAGGCGATGGGCATCAGCGCGCCGGTCCTGTCGCCGGACGGGCGCAGCATCGCCTTCGTCGCGCTCAACGATGTCTGGGCCATGACGATCGGGCAGACCCCGGTGCGGCTGACCAATGACACCGACCGTGACGGCAGCCCGCAATGGACCGCCGATGGCAGGGCAGTGTATTTCTCCTCGGAGCGCGCCAACGCCGGCCAGCTGGCGGTGGACCAGGTCGATGTGTCCACGCGCGAGCGGCGCCGCCTGGCGGCGATTCCCGGCCGCTCCATGGTCACACCAAAGATGTCGCCCAATGGCGAGCGCATCGCCTACACCACCCTGAGCGGGCAGCTGGAGATCTGGAATGTCGCGACCCAGACGCCGGAAGTGCTGATCCCTTCGGTCAGCACCCAGGTCAGCACGCCCTCCTGGACCGCGGACGGCAGCCGCATCCTGGTGGTCGACAATGAGCGCATCAACAACCGCTTCCGCGAAGGCTACAACAAGCTGCGCGTGATCGACCTGGCCACGCGCCAGGGAACTTTTTATGAGGTCGCGCCGGCGCCGCGCCAGATCACCGAGCGTGACGAGGGCGCCGCCGTGCTCTCGCCGGACGGCACCCGCGTCGCCTTCATCATGGATTCGGTACTGCACGTGATGCCCGTCAACCGCGACGGCTCTCCCGCCGGGGCGCCAGTGGCCATCACCAGCGAGGCGGCCGACCTGCCGTCGTGGGCGGGCGACTCGCGCACCATCCTGTACAAGTCGGCGCACAAGCTCAAGACCATCGATGCCGGCGGCGGCACCGCGCGCGAGATCGCAGTGCCGCTCCAGTGGTCGCAGGCGGTGCCGGGCGGGACCACCCTGATCCGCGCCGGCGCCTTGTGGAACGGCGTCAGTGCCACGCTCCAGCGCAACGTGGACATTCTCATCACCGGCAACCGCATCACCTGGATCCGGGGCCAGGAGCCGGGGGCGGAAGCGGGCGTCACGCGCTTCATCGACGCCTCCGGCCTGACCGTCATGCCCGGCCTGTGGGATCCGCATGTGCATCCGCTGACCTTGTACCAGGGCGGGCAGTTCGGGCAGATTTCGGCGCTGATGTATGCCTACGGGCTGACGTCGGTCCAGTCGGTGGCCGGGCCGCTGCACCAGAGCGTGGAGATGCGCGAGGCGCTCGAAGCGGGTAATCTGATCGGGCCGCGCCTGTTTGTCTCGCCGCCGCTGTGGGAGGGCAACCGCCTGTTCTACAGCTTCGCGCGCACCCTGCGCACGCCGGAAGTGGCGGACCTGGAGATCTCCAAGGCCAAGACCATGGGCGCCGATTTCCTCAAGTCCTATGTGCGTGCACCGATCCCCATCATGACGCGCATCGCGCAAGGGGCGCTCGACCTGGGCGTGCCTTCGGGTACCCACATGATCTCGCCCGGCGCGGCGACGGGCCTGGGCGGCACGACCCATCTGTCGGCCACCCAGCGCATGGGCTACGGCTGGTCCAAGTCCTTTGTCAATGCCATTACCTACCAGGACGCGGCCGACATCTACGGCAAGGGTGAATTTGACCTGATCGACACGCTGTTCTCGGCCAGCGCGCTGTCGGCGCTCGATCCGTCCATTCTCACCAGCGAACGCTTTATTCTGGTGCCGCCCAACTTCATCAGCGGCCTGCAGAATGCGCAAGCGCCGACCGCCGCCCAAATGGCCACCATCCGGCGCGACGCGCAGCAGCAGGCCAAGGTGCTGGCAGCCGGGGCCCTGGTCACCAACGGCACCGATTCGCCGCTGGTGGTACCCGGGATTTCACTGCACCTGAACCTGCGCGCCGCCGGCATGGTCATGAGCACCCACCAGGCGCTGCAAACGGTGACGATCAATGCGGCGCGCTTTGCCAAGGTGGACAAGGATCTGGGCTCGGTGGAAGCAGGCAAGCTGGCCGACCTGATCGCAGTGCGCGGCAATCCGCTGGAGGATCTGGCCGCGGCGGCCAACGTGGAGTACGTCGTCAAGAACGGCAATGTCAGCACCCAGGCCCAGATCCTGGCGCCGTTCCGCACACCCCAGGCCCTGGCGGCACGCCAGCGCGACATCGAGGCCTGGCGCCGCCTGTGTGGTCAGTACGGCGTCGATGGGCAGCGCTGTGGGCCAGCCGCGCATGCCGATTAAGCCCTGGCCTGGCGCGCCGCGCCTTTGAACTCCACCAGCCAGTAGGCGAGAGCCAGTCCGGGGAAGGCCATGCCGGTCAGGAGGGCGGCGTGCCAGCCGTAAGTCGCAAACACATAGCCGCCCAGCGCGGAGCCGGCCGCGCCGCCCAGGAAGAAGAAGGCCAGGTACAGGCCGTTCAGGCGGCTGCGCACCTCGGCGGCCATGCCGAAAATGGCGCGCTGGCCGATCACCAGGTTGGCGGCCACGCCCATGTCGAGGATGATCGAGGCCAGTACCAGCACGCCCAGTGCCAGCTCGCGTGAACCGGGAATGAGCAGCGGCAGCGCAAAGCCGACCACACCAAGGCCCAGCGCCGCACCGGTTGCCGGAATGGTGTGGCCGGCATCGGCCAGGCGTCCGGCAACGGGCGAAGCCACCGCGCCGGCCATGCCGACCAGGGCAAAGATGGCAATGCCGGTCTGCGACAGGTGAAACACGGGGCCGGACAGCATCATCGGCGTGACGGTCCAGAACAGGCTGAAGGAACCAAACAGGCCGGCCTGGTAGGCCGCGCGGCGGCGCAGCAGAGGCGTGCTGGCGAACAGGGTCCAGAGCGAGGCGATCAGGCGCGAGTAGGGCAGGGGCGAGCTCGGCACGCGCTGCGGCAACTTGCTGCGCAGGAGGAGCGCCAGCAGCATCACCAGCACCGACGCGCCGCCGAAGACCACGTGCCAGTTGGTGGCGTCCGCCACCAGGCTGGCGACTGGACGCGCCAGCATGATCCCCAGCAGCAGGCCGCTGACTACCTTGCCGACCACGTGGCCACGGGTGGCTTCATGCGACAGGTGGGCGGCGAAGGGCACCAGTACCTGGGCGGCGACGGAGCCGAGTCCGATCACCAGCGCAGCGGCCAGGAATACCCAGCCGGTGGTGCTGAAGGCGGCTGTCATCAGGGCGGCGGCGGTCAGCGCCAGTGCGCCCACGATCAGGCGGCGGTTTTCGACCACGTCGCCGAGCGGCACGATGAACAGCAGGCCGACCGTGTAGCCGATCTGGGTGAGGGTGACGACCAGGCCCGCCGCCTGGGCCGACAGGCCGGTGGCCTGGGCGATCGGGCCGACCAGGGTCTGGGCGTAGTAGAGGTTGGCGACGATCAGGCCGGCCGCCACTGCGAGCAGCAGCACCATGCTTGACGAGATATCGGGTTCTTGATGTTGCTTGTTAGTCATGTGATTGCCTCGGATTGGTCATCTTACTCGGATGAAGCTCATTGTAGAGACATCCACGCTGCAGATAATTAGCGCATAATGCTCCTATACTTTTCACTATTTATGAACAATCGATCGGGGAGCGGCTCTGGACAAGATCAAAGCCATGCAGACCTTTGTGCGCATCGTCGAGGCGAACAGCTTCACCAAGGCGGCTGAAACCCTGCATCTGCCGCGCGCGGCGCTGACCGCCACGATGCAAAAGCTGGAAGCGCACCTGGGCCGGCAACTGCTGCAGCGGACCACGCGGCGCCTGTCCCTGACGCCGGACGGTGTCCAGTATTTCGCCCATTGCGTAGAGATCCTGGGCGCCATCGAGAGCGCGGAGCTGGCCTTCCGCGGTGCGCAGGCGGCCACGCCGAGGGGCAAGCTGCGGGTCGATATGCCGGCCGCGGTGGGACGCCACCTGATCCTGCCGAATATCGGGCGCTTTCACGCCGCCTATCCCGAGGTGGAACTGGCGATCAGCATCACCGACCGCCTGGTGGACCTGATGCAGGAGGGGATCGATTGCGCGGTCAGGGTCGGGCAGTTGCAGGATTCGTCGATGGTGGGGCGGCAGATCGGCACCATGCGCTTTGTTAGCTGTGCGGCGCCGGCCTACCTGGAACGCTTTGGCGTGCCGCACACGCTGGATGAACTGCAGGCGCACCGCAGCGTGGTGCATTTTTCCGGCCGGACCGGGCGTCCCTTCGACTGGGAATTCGAGTCCGGCGACGCGGTGCGCAAGGTGGCCATGAGCGGCCCGGTGGCGGTGAACGATGCCGATGCCAATGTGATCGTGGCCCTGCAGGGACTGGGCCTGGCGCAGGCGGCCACGTATCAGGTGCGCGCGCACCTGGCATCGGGCGCGCTGATGCAGGTGCTGGCTGATACCCCGCCGACCCCGATGCCGGTCTCGCTGCTGTATCCAAAAGGTCGGATGGCCACGCCCAAGCTGAGCGCTTTTGCCGGCTGGCTGGGCGAACTGTTCGCCGCGGATCCCGACCTGCAGCTGTAAGGTGCAGCCGCCTTTCTACTTCAAGAGCGGCAGCACCCGCGTTTTTAGCACCATGTACTGCGCCTCGATCATCTCGGGATTGGGATCGTGGCCGGTATTGGGCAGGGAAAAATACTCCTTCTTCGGCGCGCTGATGGCATCGAAATAGCGCCTGGCCATGTCCGGCACCGTCATCGTGTCCTTCTCGCCCTGGATCATGAAGACCGGGATCTTGAAGTCCATGCCCAGCTTGGGCAGGTCGAGCGCGGACATCATGCCTTGTCCCTTCATGCCGACGAACTGGATCCATGAATATTCTTCGCCAGCCTCGTACTGCGCCTGCGCTTTCGCGGACTCGTACTGCGGCGCGAGTGCCCACCAGGCCTTGGGCGCAGGCTGCGTGTTCGTAGCCTCGATAGCGCGGCCGGCACGCCGCGTGATGCCCGGATTGCGCGGATTGGCCCAGGGCGGTTCGCCCAGAGCTTCCAGGGCCGACACGGTCTTGGCGTCGCCCGCCGCGCGCGCCGATTCGAGCACCTTGCGATAACTCGCCAGCATATTCTCGCGGCTGATCAGCTGCCCGGTGCCGACATAGGCGACGAAAAGATCGGGACGCGCCTTGGCCATATGGACGCTCAGCGCCGAACCCCAGGAGCCGCCGAACAGGATCACTTTGTTGGTCTTCAGGTGAGCCGCAGCCCAGGCGGCGATCTCGGTGCCGTCCTGCGCCATGCGCTCGATCGTGAGCGTCTCGTCCGCCGTCGCGGGATTGCGGGCGAAGGTCTGGCCGGCGCCGCGCTGGTCCCACTGCACCAGCGTGAACTCCTTCTCCCAGGCGGTGTAGGGCAGATTGGCAAAGACGGTGTTCGGGTTGCCCGGGCCGCCGTGCACAAACAGGATCACCGGATTGGCGCAGTCCTCGCCCTTGATCGTCACCCACTGCTCGATGCCGCCGATCCTGACGAAGCCTTCCTCGCTGATCTTGCGCTGGCCGGGCTGGCAGGCGACGGGACCGCTGCCGATGGGCTGGACGGTTTGCGCGGCCGCCAGACAGGAGCCGAGGGCGAGCAGGGAGGCGAGACAGACTCGGTGCAGATTGTGCATGGGGTTCCCGGAAAGATGGTCGATTTGTCACTATAGCATGCACTTTTCTTTACCTGGATTTACAGTCCCTAACCGGCCTTAACACCGATCCCGCGCACAATGCATTCATGGCCACAGCGGCGAACATGGAATGCATATGATGACGATGAAAAAGCTCTGTCTTGCCGCCGCCTTGACCCTGGCGCTGATGCCAGCGGCGCGCGCCGATGACGCCGCGCAGCCGCTGCCGCGCGCCGAACTGGAGCAGCTGATCGATGCCTACACCCTGGTGCGCGCGCAGTATGTGGATGCGGTGGACGGCAAAAAACTCATCACCGACGCCATTGGCGGCATGGTGGCCGCACTCGATCCGCACTCGCAATACCTGAACAAGGATGACCTGATCGAGCTCGAAAAAACCAGCTCCGGTGAATACGTCGGCATCGGTGTCGATGTCCAGATCGAACGCGGCAAGATGCTGGTGATGTCGGTCAGCGAGGGCGGTCCGGCGGAGCGCGCCGGCATCCGCGCCGGCGATATCGTCGTCGCGATCGACGGCGCCGGTATCACCGGTCTCGCGGTCGGCGAAATCAACAAGCGCATGCGCGGCCTGCCGGGTTCCGTCATCAAGCTGGAATTGTCGCGCAAGGGAGAAGCTGCACTGCGCGCGGCCAGCGTCGCGCGCGAGGCCCTGCACGGCAAGACTGTGGAGGCGCACCGGCTCGAGCGCGGCCTGGTGTGGGTGCGTATTTCGGAGTTTGGCGCGACCACGGCGACGGAGCTGACTGACGCCCTCACGTCCTTGGGCGAGCAGAAACCTGCGGCCCTGATCCTCGATCTGCGCAACGATCCTGGCGGGCTGGTGTTGGCGGCGGTGGGTGTGGCAGCGGCCTTCCTGCCGCCCGACGCCGTCGTGTTCGAGGCGCGCGGGCGGGTACCCGGCGTGAATGTAAAGGTCACGGCCAGTCCGCGCTATTACGCGGGCAGCGAACAGGCCGCCGCAAGCAGCAAGGCGCCGCCCTGGGCGCGGGACGTTCCGATGGCGGTGCTGATCAACGGCGCCTCGGTGTCGGCGGCCGAACTGCTGGCCGGCGCGCTGCAGGACCACAAGCGCGGTGTGCTGGTGGGCACGCGCACCTTCGGCAAAGGTTCGATCCAGGGCGTGGTGCCGCTGTCAGACGACAGCGCGGTCAAGCTGACGGTGGCGCGCTACTACACGCCGGCGGGACGGGAAATCCAGGCGCGCGGAGTGTCACCCGATATCGTGGTGGAGCCGGCCGCCGCAGCGACCAAGGCGCAATCGCTGCTGCTGCGCGAGGCGGATCTGGATAATTATCTGCGCCCGGCCGCTGACGGTGGATTGGAGGATGCCTCGGCCGCGAACCATGCGGCGGGTGAAAATGCGGCCAGCTTCGGCACGGGCGACGACCAGGCCCTGGCGGCGGCAGTGCGCCTGCTGGCGCCAGATGCGGGCGGCGCCAGAACCGCTGCGCTATCGCTGGCGAAGATCGTGCAGCGCTGGCAAACGCGCCTGCGCGACAGCTTCAAGGGCGCAGCAGGATACTAGTTGAATCACCCGTGGCACGCCGGAAGGCGCGTTCCGCTTTTCCGGCCTACATCGTCAGGGAAGCGCTATAGCTTACCGCCTGGCTTACGCCTCGTGCGGCGCGGCCAGCTCTTCGTGCGCGCTGGTGACCGGATGCGCCTCGCTGAAGCGCCGCGTGAGGAATTCGGCGATCTTGTGCTGGGTCGCCGCCAGGTACGGGATATTCATGTGGTCGGAATCGGGAATCGTCTCGTCCAGGTGCAGCTTGCCCAGTTGCGCGACCAGCAGGTCGGTATGCGAATGGGGTACCACGTCGTCGGACTGGGCGCGCAGCACATAAGTCGGCGCCTTGAGCGAGGGCGCATATTTCACAGACTCGAAACGGTGCTGCAGTACATACTCGACCGGCACCGCGCGAAATTTGCGCTTGGCGATGGCCAGGATCGAATCGTAGGGCGTGATCAGCACCAGCGAATGCACCGGGCGCTCCAGCGCGACCTGTACCGCCACCCCGGAACCGAGACTGCGGCCCACCACGGCGACTTTGTCCGGGTCGACATGAGCGCGTTCGGCCAGCCAGTCGTACAGCAGGCGGCCGTCTTCGACCATGTGGGCTTCGCCCGGCTCGCCGCCCGAATTGCCGTAGCCGCGGTAGTTCATCGCCAGTACCGCCATGCCGGGAAACAGCTTGCCGGCGTCGCGCACAACCCAGGAGACTTCTTCGGAACGCCCGCCGAAATACACCACGGCGGGGTGGGGGCCGACAATCTGCGGCGTCATCAGCCAGCCGGACAGCTTGGTGCCGTCCTGGGCGCGCAGCACGATGGCACGGGTGCGGTGGCCGCTGCTGCGCGGACTGTCGACTTCGCGCTTGTTGGTGGGGTTGAATACGAGGCGGCGCTGGCTCGCCGCGATCGCCGCGGTCAGTCCGACCCAGAGGAAGCTGATCACGCCGGCCACGCCGGCGACTTTTCTTGAATTGTTCATAGGCATTAGTTTAACCGCCTTCATCGGGCGCAGTGGGAGTTGGCCCCAAGCGGGACGCGGTCGGCCTTGGTTCGCATCAATAGTCGTGGCCTTAATACAACGGCGGCACGATCGCGACGGCCCGGGTGGCGTGGCGTCAGGACGGCGTGGCATTGGCCGCAACATTTTCATGTGTTAATCTTCAGGCGCACTTACCATCTGCGGCCACCATGAAAAAATTTGCATTCTCGGCCGAACAAATCGCCGGCCTGTTCATCGGCTTGCTCGGGACGGTCGCGGTGATTCGCTGGATCAGCCAAAGCCAGACCATTGCCGAGCTGATACCAGGTTCAACCCGTATGGGCCTGAACGGCCCGCTGTTGTTTATCGCCGCCGGCATTTGCTGCTACTTCGCGCTCTCGCCGCGCCGTGAAGCGCCTGGCGTGCGTAGCGTCTGGCGCGTGTGTCTGGCGCTGCTGCTGGCTGTGCCGCTGGCGGTGCTGACCGAACATGTGTTCAAGATCAACCTGGGCATCGACTTCGTGCGCGTGCCCACGCCGCCCAGCGCGGAGGTGCCGCATCCCGGCCGTATCGCCCCGAACAGCTGCGTGGGCTTCCTCCTGGCGGGCATCGCCTTTTACCTGGTTGGCCTGGCGCACCGCAACCGTTCACAGATGCGCGCCCTCACGGCCTGTGCGGCTGCCGTGATGGCCATCGGACTGAGCGCGCTGATCGGCTATTTCCTCAAGCTGGAAGTACTCTACCGGATCGCCGCATTCAATGGCATGGTCGCGCCCACGGCGGTCGGAATGACGGTGCTGGGCATCGGTCTGTGGGGGCTGCGCAGTACGCTGTCCGAACGCGCGCGCCCGGGGCGGGCCGACAACGTCAAGCGCATCACGGTGCGTGCCATCGCCGTCGTCGCGCTGGTGGCGATCTGCTCAGGCGCGGTCGGCTTTGCCGCGATGCGCGACAGTTACGAGCAGTCGCTGGCGGAAAACATGCAGCTCATGGCCAGCAGCAGCGCGGCGACCCTGGGCAATACCCTCGATACCAGCCTGTGGTTCCCGCGCACGATCGCCACGCGCCCGGCCGTGCGCGAATCGATCGCCAAGCTGGCCGCCAACAAGAACGACGCCGTCACGCGCGAATTCCTGATCAAGGTCGGCGAGAGCTTCATGAACGCCGGGATCAGCGCGATCGCCTTTTACAGTGCGGACGGCGAACTGCTGGCCGCCAGTGGCGAATTCGTAGTCGACAAGGCCAAATCGCGCCAACCCTTGACCGTGAGCGGCCAGAAGGCGCAGCTGCTGTGGAACCAGACCAACGTGCTGCGTTCGGAGAACGAGGTGCGTGACGGCGAACGTGTGGTCGGACGGATGGTGGCCGAACAGCGTATGCCGATCTTCGACAAGCTGCTGGCCGAGATCCGCGCCAGCAGCGCCTCCACCGATATCCTGGTGTGCAACCTGGAGCAGCGCGACGCTTACTGCGCGCCGACCCGGTTTTATCCGGAGCCCTTCCGCATTCCCATGTATAAGGGCGACGGCAACGTTAACCTGCCGATCAATCACGCGCTGCTTGGCAAGGCCGGGGTGAGCGTCGCGACCGACCTGCGCGGGGTGCCCGTGTTCGCGGCCTACACCCCGATCCGCGATTATGGACTGGGTGTGGTCGTCAAGAGCAATGTCGACACCATGTATTCGCCGCTCAAGAACAAGGCCAACGCGCTGGTGGTGGCGCTGCTGCTGCTGGTGGCCATGGGGGCGTCGATGCTGCTGATCCAGGTGCGGCCTTTGCTGGCCCAGCTCATACGCGAGCAGCGCCGTACCAGCGTGATCCTGGAAAACTCCAACGATGCCTTTGTCGCCCTCGGCGTCGACGGCCGCATCAGCGACTGGAATACCGAAGCTGAACGGACCTTCGGCTGGAGCGCACAGGAGGCCATCGGGCGCAAGCTGGCCGAGCTGATTATTCCACCGGCCCAGCGCCAGGCGCATGACGCCGGCTTTGCGCAGTTCACCAAGACCGGTACCGGACCGGTTGTCAACAAACGGGTCGAATTGAGTGCCTTATGCCGCGACGGCCGCGAAATTCCGATCGAAATGTCGGTGGCCGCCTTCCACAACGGCCAGGGTTTCGTCGCCACCGCCTTCATTCGCGATATCAGCGAACGCCAACGTCTGTCCGGAGAGCTGATCACCCGTGCCAGCGAACTGGAACAGGAGCGCGACCGCGCCCAGGCGGCCAACCGCGCCAAGAGCGAATTCGTGGCCAATATGAGCCATGAGCTGCGCACCCCGATGAATGCGGTGCTGGGCATGACCTACCTGCTGGGGCACACCGAGCTGCAGGCCGAGCAGAAGAAGTACCTGGACATGATCCGCAGCTCGGGCCAGTCCCTGCTGGGGATCATGAACGACATCCTCGACTTTTCCAAGGTCGAGGCAGGCCGCATGGAGCTGGCCGAAAGCCGCTTCAACCTCGGTGACGTGCTGGGCGCGGTGGCCACCATCATGAGCGTGAATGCCGGCGACAAGGACCTGGAGCTGGCAATTGGCGTGGAACCGGATGTGCCCCAGCTGCTGGTGGGCGACTCGCTGCGCGTGCAGCAGATCCTCGTCAACCTGGTCGGCAACGCGATCAAGTTCACCGAGCACGGCGAAGTGAGTTTGCTGGTCAGCCTGCTGCGGCGCGACGAGGAGCGCGCGACGCTGCGCATGAGTGTCTCCGACACCGGCATCGGCATGGACGCGGCGCAGCGCGCGCGCCTGTTCTCGCCATTTACGCAGGGCGATTCATCGACCACGCGCCGCTTCGGTGGTACCGGCCTGGGACTGACCATCTCCAAGCACCTGGCCGAACTGATGGGCGGCACCATCAGCATCGACAGCGAAGAAGGCCGCGGCAGCCGCTTCGACATCACCTTGCCGCTGCGGGTGGCGCAGGACCAGAACGATGCAGATCGTCCCGGCAGCGCGCTCGGACATCTGCGCCTGCTGGTGGTCGACGACAATGCGACCAGCCGCGCCTATCTGGCCAAGACCATCGCCGGCTGGCACTGGGAAGCCGACAGCGCATCGTCGGGCGAGGAAGCGATCGGCATGGTGGTGCGCGCGGAAACCAGCGACAAACCCTACAACGTCGTGCTGCTCGACTGGCACATGCCCGACATGGACGGCATGGCCACCATGCGCGCGCTGCGCACCGTGGTCCCGGCCACCAAGCTGCCGATTACCCTGATGGTCAACGCCTACGGGCGCGGTCGGCTGATGGAAATGCCGGCATCGAGCCAGGTCGATGCCATCCTGAGCAAACCGGTCACCGGATCGAGCCTGTTCGACACCCTGCACGAACTGCTGGTGCAAAGGGCGCGGGCGGGCCACTCGCCGGCGCTGTATCCGGCGCTGGTGACCCCGGCCCTGCGCCTGGAAGGAGCGCGCCTGCTGCTGGCCGAAGACAATGAGCTGAACCAGGCGGTGGCGCGCGGCATCCTGGAGCGGGTCGGCGCGCGTATCGACATCGTCGGCAACGGCGAGTTGGCGCTGGCGCGCCTGGCTGCGGCGCCGCTGGCCTACGACCTGGTGCTGATGGACATCCAGATGCCGGTGCTGGACGGCTTTGCCGCCACGCGCCGCATCCGCAAGGAGCTGGGGCTGACCATGCCGGTGCTGGCCATGACTGCGGGAGTGACCGAATCGGAACGGGCAGCCTGTCTGGCGGCCGGCATGAACGGCCTGATCGCCAAACCGATCGAGGTCGACGACATGCTGGCCACGATCACGCGCCATCTGCCGGGCGCCCGCGCTGCGGGCGGTGTCAACGCGGGCGGGGCGGCCACGCCAGAGACCGTGCTGCTGCCGGTCCTCCGGCTCGGTCCCCTGGTCGATATCGCCAAGGGCAACCCCGTGCATCTGGCCGCGGTGGCCCAGCTGGTCACGCGCATGGTGGACGACGGAACGCGCCAGTTCGCCGAGGCCCAGCAGCACTTCCGCGAAGGCCGCAATGCCGACGCGGCCAAGACCCTGCACACCTTGCGCGGCGGTGTCGGCAGCGTTGGCGCCAAGCGCTTCGCGGCGGCCTCGCTGGTGCTTGAGCAAGCGCTGAAAGGTGCGGGCGAAGGTGATCCCGGGATGCTGTTCCACCAGGCCGCGCGCGAGCTCGACGAAGCAATGACGGCGGCGCGCGCCTGGCTCGAACAGAATGCCGTGAACCAGTAGTGGCGGCAAAAGTATCCGCCACAGCGCCGACAAGGTAGGGCGGAAAAGCCCGAAGGGCGCCTTCCGCCGTGCTACGCGCGAGTCCATACGGCTCATCCGCAGCACGGCGGAAGGCACTTCGTTTTTCCGCCCTACGGGGAGCGGCGAGCGTATCGGTGGCAGCGTCAACATCGTAGGGCGGAAAAGCCCGAAGGGCGCCTTCCGCCGTGCTACGCGCGAGTCCATGCGGCTCGTCCGCAGCACGGCGGAAGGCACTTCGTTTTTCCGCCCTACGGGGGCGGCGAGCGTATCGGTCGCAGCGTCAACATCGTAGGGCGGAAAAGCCCGAAGGGCGCCTTCCGCCGTGCTTCGCGCGAGTCCATACGGCTCGTCCGCAGCACGGCGGAAGGCACTTCGTTTTTCCGCCCTACGGGGGCGGCGAGCGTATCGGTGGCAGCGTCAACATCGTAGGGCGGAAAAGCCCGAAGGGCGCCTTCCGCCGTGCTACGCGCGAGTCCTTGGCGGCTCGTCCGCAGCACGGCGGAAGGCACTTCGTTTTTCCGCCCTACGGGGGCGCTACCTTTTTGTCTAGTGCGCCATCAGCACCGGCGCCGTCATCGACGCGAGGATGGTGGCGGTGACGCCACCGAGGATCAGTTCGCGAAAGCGCGTGTGCCCGTAGCCGCCCATCACCAGCAGGTTTGCATCAAGGTCGGCCGCCAGGGAGAGGATGGCTTCGCCGGTATCGATGCTGGTATGCTGGACCGCCACTTCGGCCGTGACACCGTGACGCGCCAGATAAAGCGCCAGCTCGTGGCCCGGTTGCGGCCCATGCTCCTCGCCAGGGTTGAACACGGCCACCGTCACTTGCTGCGCACGGCGCAGCAGCGGCAGGGCGCCGGCTACCGCACGGGTGGCCGCGACACTGCCGTCCCAGGCCAGCAGCGCGCGCGTGCCGATCTCGGGAAAACTGCCGGCAAAGGGAAGAATCAACACCGGACGCGCGCTGCTGAACATGACATACTGAGGCAGGTCGGGTGCGATGCGGGCCGGGTCCTCCGGGTCGCTCTGGCTGACCACGACCAGGTCGGCGTAGCGCGCCTGCAGGGCCAGTGCGCCGTCGGCTTCGTCGTCGACCAGGCGCCTTTCGAACGAGTCCAGGCCGGCGCCGGCGGCAATACGGTCGAACTGGTCGAGGGCCGCGTTGGCGCGCGCGTACAGTGCGTCCATGTGGGTGGCCAGAACGGTGCGCGCCAGGTCCATGCCGCTGTCCTGGTAAATATAGCGCGAAACCCCGCTCATGGCCGAGCCGATCAGGTGCGCCTGCCCGGCCAGCGCCAGGGCGGCCGCGCTGCGGATGCGGCCTTCAGCGTGGCGCGAGTGATCGACGTGAACGAGTATCGTCTTGTACGACATGGAGCCTCCGGTGACAGATTAAGTACCTCAGCGTAGGCGCTGGCACATCCGGCGTCCAGCGATGATCGGCGCGCTCAAAGGATTCTTTGGACAATTTTGATGCACATCAACCTAATTGAACAGACCGGCCACTAAGGTGGTGGCCTTCGCATAAAAGAGGCTAACAATGAGCGTCAGGAATCTGCGGTATCTGTTTGCGCCGGGCTCGGTCGCCATTATCGGCGCGTCCGAAAAGCCGCACAGCGTGGGCGCGACCGTGCTGCGCAATGTCATCGAGGGCGGCTTCAAGGGGGCCATCTACCCGGTCAATCCCAAATATGACACCCTGGGTGGTTTGCCTGCCTACGGCCGCGTGGCCCAGCTGCCGGGCGTGCCGGACCTGGCCATCATCTGCACCCCGCCGGAAACCGTGCCGGCCATCGTGCGCCAGCTGGGCGAAGCCGGCACGCGCGCCGCCATCATCCTGACGGCCGGCTTGAACGGCATCAAGGATACTCAAGGCCGCACCCTGCGCCAGGCGGCGCTGGACGCTGCCCGTCCCTTCGTACTGCGACTGCTGGGGCCCAACTGCGTCGGCATGCTGGTGCCGGGCATCGGCCTCAACGCCAGCTTCGCCCATACCAGTGCACGCCCCGGCAAGATCGCCTTCGTCTCGCAGTCGGGCGCCCTGGTCACGGCGGTACTGGACTGGGCCAACTCGCGCGGGATCGGCTTCTCCAAGTTTGTCTCGCTGGGCGACAGCGCCGACATTGATTTCGGCGACTTGCTCGACTACCTGGCCAGCGACCCGGAAACCGGCGCCATCCTGATGTACATGGAAGACGTGCGCCATGCGCGCAAATTCATGTCGGCCGCGCGCGCCGCCGCCCGCACCAAGCCCACCCTGATACTCAAGGCGGGCAGGGTGGCCGAGGGCGCCAAGGCAGCGGCTTCGCATACCGGTGCGCTGGCCGGCTCCGACGACGTCTACGACGCCGCCATCCGCCGCGCCGGCATGCTGCGCGTGCTGACCACCGAGGACCTGTTCGCCGCGGTCGAAACGCTGGCCCATATGCGCCCCATGTTCGGCGAGCGGCTGGTCATCATGACCAATGGCGGCGGGCCGGGCGTGATGGCCACCGATGCGGTGGTGGCAGGCGGCGGCAGCCTGGCCGTGCTGTCACCCGAGACCCTGCGCAAGCTCGATGAGGCGCTGCCCGCGACCTGGTCGCACGCGAACCCGGTCGACATCATCGGCGACGCCCCGGCGGAACGCTATGCGCGCACGCTGGAGATCGTGCTGCAGGATCCTCAGTGCGATGCGGTGCTGTTTATCCATGCACCCACCGCAATCGTACCCAGCGCGGACATCGCCGCCGCCATCGCGCCGCTCGCCAAGGCCGCCTCGCGTAATGTGCTGGCTTGCTGGATGGGCGGTGACGCCGTGAAGGAGGCACGCAAGCTGTTCGCCGACGCCGGCATTCCCAGCTTCACCACCCCGGAAGAAGCGGTCGGCGCCTACCAGCAGATCATTCAATACCGGCGCAACCAGAACCTGCTGATGCAGGTGCCGGTATCGGCCAGTACCGGCTTCGTGGCGGACACCGCGCGCGCCCGCGCCATCATCGATGGAGTGCTGGCGTCGGGCCGCAAGATCCTGACCGAACCGGAAGCCAAATCGGTGCTGGCCGCCTACGGCATCCCCGTGGTCGAGACGCGCACTGCCGCCACCGAGGAAGAAGCGGTGGCGGCGGCGCTGGCGATCGGCTTTCCGGTCGCGGTCAAGATCCTGTCGCCCGACGTAACCCACAAGACCGACGTCGGCGGCGTGGCGCTCGACCTGGAAAGCGAGGACGCGGTGCGCGCTGTGACCCAGCGCATGCACCGGCGCCTCTCCGAACTGCATCCCGAAGCGCGCATCGACGGCTTTTCGGTGCAGCAGATGGCGCGCCGGCCGGACGCACACGAACTGATCGTGGGCGTGGCGACCGACCCCGTGTTCGGTCCCGTCATCCTGTTCGGCCAGGGCGGCATCGCGGTCGAGGTCACGGCCGATCACGCGGTCGGCCTGCCGCCCCTGAACGTGGTGCTGGCGCGCGACATGATCTCGCGTACCAGGGTGGCCAAGCTGCTGGCGGGTTACCGCAACCGTCCCGCCGCCGATATGGACGCCATTGTCTGGACACTGATGCAGATCTCGCAGATGGTGGCCGACCTGCCCGAACTGGTGGAGCTGGACATCAATCCGCTGCTGGCCGACAGCGCCGGCGCCATCGTGCTCGATGCCCGCATCCGGGTGGCGATCGCCGACAAGTCGGCCAGTACCCTGGACCGGCTGGCGATCCGCCCGTATCCTCAGGAACTTGAGGAAACCATCGAATGGCAGGGCGCGCCGCTACTGCTGCGCCCCATCCGCCCCGAGGATGGCGCGGCCCACCTGGCGTTTTTCGACGCGCTCACGGCCGACGACGTGCGCTACCGGATGTTCGTGCGGGTGCGTGAGCTCAATCCCTCGCAACTGGCGCGTTTTACCCAGATCGACTACGACCGCGAGATGGCGTTCATTGCGACCCGCATGGGGCCGAACGAGGTGCCCGAAACCCTGGGGGTGGGGCGGATCGTGGCCGATCCCGACAATGTGCAGGCTGAATTTGCCGTTACCGTGCGTTCGGAGCTCAAGGGCCTGGGGCTGGGGCAGCTGTTGATGGAAAAGCTGATCGCTTACTGCCGCAGCCGCGGCACGCGGGAAATCGTGGGTGAGGCGCTGCCGCAGAATACGCGGATCACCAAGCTGGCACGCCGGCTGGGGTTTGTCGTGACGCCGTCGCAGGAGGAGGGGACGATGCACATGAGCTTGCCATTAAAGTAAGGCATCGCGTAATGAGGTCGTAGGCAGCGTTGGCGCCGGCACCGGATACGGTGCCGTTTGCCAGCCGATCGACTTGGCCTTCCAGCGCCTGGCCCGGCCGTTTTTGATGCACGTCAAGGATTTTGCCGACGTGGATCTCTACACTCGGTCCCCATCAGCCAGGAGCATAGCTTAAATGAATGTCATGACAATGCCGGTGGAGCGGGCGCGTACGATGGAGTTCGATCCGGACCTGATCCGCAGGATCGGCCAGAACGCGCCGCGTTACACCTCGTATCCAACGCCGGACCGGTTCGGCGACGGCTTCGGCTATCGCGACTATCTGCAGGCGGTCGCTTCGCTGCGCACACGCGGCAGCAACAGGCCGTTGTCCCTGTACATACACATCCCTTTTTGCGATACCGTTTGCTACTACTGCTCCTGCACCAAAATCGTCACCCGCAAGCGCGACAAGGCGGCTGTCTACCTGAGCTACCTGAAACGCGAAATCGAGATGCAGTCGCTCCTGTTTACGGGCATGAACCAGGTCGAACAGCTGCGCATGGGCGGCGGCACGCCGACCTATCTGTCGGATGTCCAGCTGGGCGAACTGATGGAGCACCTGAAGCGCTGCTTCCAGTTCGCACCCGACGACAGCGGCGAATATGCGATCGAAGTCGATCCGCGCACCGTCACGCGCGAGCGTGTCCTCAGCCTGCGGCGCCAGGGCTTCAACCGCATCAGCCTGGGCGTGCAGGACCTCGACCTGGCGGTGCAGGCGGCGGTCAACCGCATCCAGCCGGAGCAGGAGACCCTGAACATCATCGCGGCAGCGCGCGAAGCGCAGTTCCGCTCGGTGGGCGTCGATCTGATGGTTGGATTGCCGCGCCAGAACGTGATCAGCATGGCCCAGACCATCGACACGATCATCGCGGCCAGGCCGGACCGCATCGCGCTGTACAACTACGCGCACCAGCCACAGAAGTTCAAGTCGCAGCGCGATATCGTGGAAGCCGATCTGCCGACCTTGGATGCGCGCCTGGATATGCTGGGTCTGTGCATTCGCCGCCTGGAGCAGGCCGGTTATGTCTACATCGGCATGGATCACTTCGCACGACCGGACGACGACCTGGCCGTGGCCCAGCGCCAGGGCCGGCTGCACCGCAATTTTCACGGCTACTCGACGCATGCCGACACCAACCTGGTGGCCTGCGGCGTGTCGGCCATCAGTGCGGTGGCGGCCACCTATAGCCAGAACGTGAAGACGCTGGATGCCTACTATGGCCTGATCGACAAGAACGAGCTGCCGGTGGCACGCGGCACCCGCCTGAACATGGACGACGCGCTGCGCCGGACCATCATCCAGACCTTGATGTGCCATTTCGAGTTGTGCATGCCGGCTGTGGAACAGGCCTATCCAATCTCCTTCCATGACTACTTTGCGGCCGAGTGGCCGCGCCTGGAGGCGCTGGCGCGCGAGGGACTGCTCGACATCGACGACGAGTGGCTGTCCGTCACGCCGAAAGGGCGTCTGCTGATCGGCACCGTGTGCATGGTATTCGACCGCTACCTCGCTAACAATCTACCGTCGGCCAAACTGAGATCTGTATGAACGCGATCAGCCTCATGCCGGTCTTCCTGGCCGGCCTGTTCGGCAGCGTTCACTGCGCCGGTATGTGCGGCGGGATCGTGAGCGCCTTTTCGAGCGTGCCGCGCCCATTCCCGGTAGCGGTGATCAGCACGCGCCAGGCCGAGAGCCTGACCCGCGTGCTGTCCTATAACACCGGTCGCATCGCCAGCTATATGACAGCCGGCGCGCTGGCCGGCGGCCTGACTGGCGGCGCGCGCACCCTGGCCGGCCTGGCGCCGGTGCAGGCGGGCGGCTACTGGCTGGCCAACCTGATGCTGGTGGCGCTGGGACTGTACCTGATGGGGGCCTGGCAGGGCCTGACCTTGCTGGAGGCGGCAGGGCAGGGCCTGTGGCGGCGTATCCGTCCGGCCATGGGATCGCTGCTGCCGCTGGACAGCCCGCTCAAGATGCTGGCGCTCGGCGCGCTGTGGGGCTGGCTGCCCTGCGGGATGGTCTACAGCGTGCTGGCCACCGCCATGTTCGCGGGCAGCGCTGCCGGGGGAGCCTCCGTGATGCTGGCTTTCGGCCTGGGTACCTTGCCCATGCTGATGGCGATGGGCCTGGCGGGCGAGCGCCTGCGCGCGGTCCTGCAGCAGCGCGCGGTGCGCGTGCTGGCCGGCACCGTGGTGCTGGCGTTTGGCCTGATCGGCGTCGTGCGTGCCTGGAGCGGCGTGTCGCTCGGCTGGCTCGATACCTTTTGCCTGAGCGGAGCCATGCCATGAGCGCGGTCCTTGCCGACAGCAGCTGCTATCACTGCGGCTTGCCGGTGGCGCCGGCCTCGCACTGGCAGGTCACGATTGACGGGGCGCCGCGCTCGATGTGCTGCCCCGGCTGCGAAGCGGTGGCACAGGGCATCGTCGACAGCGGCTTGACCAGTTACTACCGCAGCCGCACCGACTTTGCCCCGCGTTCCGACAGCGCCCAACTGGTCCCGCCGCAGTTCGCCCTGTATGACAAGGGTGCCAGCGGGGGCGAGGCGGATGCCGTCTTTACACTGGAAGGCATCCGTTGCGCGGCCTGCGTCTGGCTGATCGAGCGGCGCCTGGCGCAGGTGCCCGGCGTGCGTGCGGCCCAGGTCAATGTGTCGACCGAACGCCTGCACGTGGAGTGGGACGGCGCCGTGTGCAAGCCGAGCGACATCGTCACCGCGCTGCACGCGATCGGCTACACCGCCTATCCCTTCGAGGCGGCGCGCCATGGCGAGCAGCTCGAACGCACGCGCAAGACCTTGTTCCGCCAGTTGTTCGTGGCCGGCCTGTCGATGATGCAGGTGATGATGTATGCGCTGCCGGCCTACATCGCCGAAGACGGCACCATGGATCAGTCCATGGTACTGCTGATGCAGTGGGCTTCGCTGCTGCTGACGGTGCCGGCGGTGATGTATTCGGCCCAGCCTTTCTTCCGCGCCGCGCTGGCCGGGATCCGTGCGCGCGTACCGGGTATGGATTTGCCGGTGGCGATCGGTATCACAGCCGCTTTCGGAGCCAGCATGCTGGCTACCCTGCGCGGCAGCGGCGAAGTGTATTACGACTCCGTCACGATGTTTATCTTCTTGCTGCTGGCCAGCCGCTACCTGGAACTGCTGGCGCGGCGCAAGGCGTCGCGCGCGCTCGACGCACTGGGCCGGGCCTTGCCGGCATCGGCGCTGCGGATGGCCGGCTGGCCGGCCGCGCGCGAGACCGCCATGGTGGGCGCGGCCGAACTGCGCGCAGGTGACGTGATCCTGGTGCCGGCCGGCGAAGCCATCGCCGCCGACGGCATCATCCTCGAAGGCGCCACCGAGATCGATCTGGCGTTGCTGACCGGCGAGAGCCGCGCCCAGGCGCGTGCGGCCGGCGCCCAGGTTCCGGGCGGCGCCGTGAATACGGCGCAGGCCATTGTGGTCGAAGTGACGCGCGCGGCCAGCGACAGCACCCTGGCACGCCTGGTGCGGCTGGCGGAGCGGGCAGGCATGGGCAAGCCGCAGATCGCGCTGTGGGCCGACAAGGTCGCGGCCTGGTTCGTGGCCGGACTGCTGCTGTTGACAGTGATTGTGTATTTTGCTTGGCAGCTGGTGGACCCGGCGCGCGCGCTGCAGGTGGCGATCGCGGTGCTGGTGGTGTCCTGCCCCTGCGCGCTGTCGCTGGCCACGCCGAGCGCACTGGCGGCAGCGACGGACGCGCTGGTGCGGCGCGGGGTCCTGGTGGTCAAGCCGCATGTGCTGGAAACCCTGCACCGCGCCACCCATGTCGTGTTCGACAAGACCGGCACGCTCACCGAAGGCAAACCGGTGCTGCGCCACGTCGCGCCGCTGGCGGACCTGAGCGCGGCGCGCTGCCTGGACATCGCCGCGGCGCTGGAAGCTTCCAGCGCCCATCCGCTGGCCCTGGCGATCCGCGCCGCCGCGGCAGGCAAGCCGCCATTGCAGGCGCTGGCGCTGCATACGCAGACCGGGCAGGGCGTGCAGGGTGTGATCGACGGCGTGACCTATCGCCTGGGGCGTGCGGCCTACGCCGGCTCCCAGCAGGAGGGGGCGTCGGAGCTCAGTCATGTCTATCTGTCCACCGCCGGCCAGGTGCTGGCGCGCTTCGAGCTGGCCGACGCGCTGCGTACCGATGCGCCGGAGGTGGTGCGGCGCATTCGCGCGCGCGGGCAGGAAGTGATTCTGTTAAGCGGCGACGACCAGGCGGTGGTCGCGCGCGTCGCGCAGGAGCTGGGCATCGCCACGGCGCTGGGCGCGCAGCTCCCGGAGCACAAGCTGGCGTATGTACAGCGGCTGCAGGCTGGCGGCGCGGTGGTGGCGATGGTCGGCGACGGTATCAACGACGCCGCCGTGCTGGGCGCCGCCGACGTCTCGTTTGCCATGGGCGGCGGCGCCGCGCTGGCCCAGATGAATGCCGATTGTGTGCTGCTGTCGGGGCGCCTGTCCTCGCTGATTGACACAGCCGACGGGGCCGCGCGCGCCCTTGGCGTGATCCGCCAGAACCTGGCCTGGGCCTCGCTATACAACGCCGTGGCCATTCCGGCAGCCGCTTTCGGCCTGCTTAATCCCTGGCTGTCGGCGGTGGGCATGTCCCTCAGTTCCGCCGTGGTCGTCATCAACGCGCTGCGCCTGCGTCGCATGAAAGCCTGAAGAAAATGAAAGCCTGACGCCATGGAAGCCCTGTTCCTGCTCGTTCCTCTCAGCCTGGCCCTTGTCGGCCTGGCCACCTGGGTGTTTTTCGGCGCCTCCGACAGCGGCCAGTTCGACGATCTTGACGGTCCCGCCTTGCGTATTCTCCTCGACGACGAGGACGCCGAAAGCTGATTCATGCCCCCAGCCGGGGTCTCGGCCGTTTTTGATTCACATCAAGGATTTTTGCAGTGCGAAAATTTACTCTTCTCCTGTCATTGATGTATATCCAGGAGAGCCTTTGTGGACAACGCTTTAAATTACAACTACAAGATCGTCAGGCAGTTTGCGATCGCCACCGTCGTCTGGGGCGTGATCGGCATGCTGGCCGGCGTCTTCATCGCCGCGCAGCTGGCATGGCCGGCCCTCAATTTCGACATCCCCTGGTTAAGCTACGGCCGCTTGCGTCCACTGCACACCAACGCTGTCATTTTCGCATTCGGCATCAACGGCCTGTTCGCCACCTCGTACTACGTGGTGCAGCGGACCTGCCAGGTGCGCCTGTTCTCGGACCTGCTGTCGACCGTCACCTTCTGGGGTTGGCAACTGGTGCTGCTGCTGGCGACCATCACCCTGCCGATGGGTTTCACCCGCGGCAAGGAATACGCCGAACTGGAATGGCCGATCGCGCTCCTGATCACCGTGGTCTGGGTGATCTACGCGGTGGTCTTCTTCGGCACCATCATCAAGCGCAAGGTCCAGCACATTTACGTCGCTAACTGGTTCTTCGGCGGCTACATCATCGCCGTGGCGGTCCTGCACGTGGTGAACGGCGCCGCGATGCCGGCCTCGTTCTGGAAGTCCTATTCGGCCTACTCGGGCGTGCAGGACGCGATGATCCAGTGGTGGTACGGCCATAACGCGGTGGGCTTCATCCTGACCGCGGGCTACCTGGGCATGGTCTACTACTTCATCCCGAAACAGGCCGAGCGTCCGGTGTACTCGTATCGCCTGTCGATCGTGCACTTCTGGGCCCTGATCTTCACCTACATGTGGGCGGGCCCCCACCACCTGCACTACACCGCGCTGCCCGACTGGACCCAGTCGATCGGCATGGTGTTCTCGCTGATCCTGCTGGCGCCATCGTGGGGCGGGATGATCAACGGGATCATGACCCTGTCGGGCGCCTGGCACAAGCTGCGTTCGGACCCGATCCTCAAGTTCCTGATCGTGTCGCTCTCGTTCTACGGCATGGCCACCTTCGAAGGCCCGATGATGTCGATCAAGACCATCAACTCGCTGTCGCACTACACCGACTGGGGCATCGCCCACGTCCACGCCGGCGCCCTGGGCTGGGTTGGTTTCATCACCATGGGTTCGATCTACTACCTGCTGCCTCGCCTGGCCGGCAAGAAGGCCATGTGGAGCACCCGCCTGATCGACATGCACTTCTGGGTCGCGACCATCGGCATCGTGCTGTACATCGCATCGATGTGGATCGCCGGCGTGATGCAGGGCCTGATGTGGCGCGCAGTGAACCCGGACGGCACGCTGACCTACACCTTTGTTGAAGGCGTCAAGGCCACCTATCCCTACTACGTGATCCGCTTCACCGGTGGCTTCCTGTACCTGAGCGGCATGCTGCTGATGGCCTACAACACCTGGCAGACCCTGCGCAATACGGTCAGCGAAGACGCACGTATTCCTCAACTGAGTCCGGCACATGCGTCGGCACACACCACGGCACACGCCTGATTCGGAGCTTGCAATGAAATTTTCCCATGAATGGATCGAAAAGAATCCCTGGCTGCTGATTGGACTGGTCCTGCTGGTCATCTCCTTCGGCGGGCTGGTCGAAATCGTTCCCCTGTTCTTCCAGAAGTCGACCACGGAGCCGATCGCCGGCCTGAAACCCTATACGCCGCTGCGCCTGGTGGGCCGCGACATCTACATCCGCGAAGGCTGCTACAACTGCCACTCGCAGATGATCCGTCCGTTCCGCGCCGAGACCGAACGCTATGGCCATTACTCGGTGGCCGGCGAATTTGTCTACGACCACCCGTTCCAGTGGGGTTCCAAGCGCACCGGCCCCGACCTGGCGCGCGTCGGTGGCCGCTACAGCGATGAATGGCACCGCACCCACCTGGAAAATCCACGCGACCTGGTACCGGAATCGAACATGCCGTCCTACCCGTGGCTGGCCAAGAACAAGCTGGTGCCGGAAGAAGTGATGCCGAAGATGCGCGCCTTGAAGCGCCTCAGTGTGCCGTACAGCGATCAGGAAATCGCCGAGGCACCGGCGCAATTGTCCGGCAAGACCGAGCAGGATGCGCTGGTGGCGTATCTGCAGGGACTCGGCACCCAGATCAAAACAAGGAACTGACATGGCAATCGAACAAATCTTTGACAGTGCAAGCAGCGTGATGACCGTCATCAGCTTCGCGACCTTCTGCGGCATCCTGCTGTGGACCTTCGCGCTCAAGCGCGGCGCCGACTTCGACAAACAGGCGGCGCTGCCGTTCGCCGACGAGGTAAGCACTGACCGCGCCGGGGAGAACGATCATGGCTGATTTCACCAGTGGTTTCTGGGACCTGTACGTCGCCATCATCACGCTCCTGGGGATCGTCGCCTGCGGCGTGCTGCTGTACTCGCAGTCGAAGGTCAAGGCGAAACCCGGTTCGGACGGTACCACCGGCCACGTCTGGGATGAAGACCTCACCGAACTCAATACTCCGCTGCCGCGCTGGTGGATGTGGCTGTTCTACATCACCATCGTGTTCGCACTCGCATACCTGGTGCTGTACCCGGGCCTGGGCAGTTACGCCGGCAAACTCGGCTGGAAGTCGAGCGGCGCCTACCAGGAAGAGCTGAGCCGCGCCAAGGCCGACTACGAGCCGCTGTTCGCCAGGTATGCCGGCCAGAGCATCGAGACGGTTGCGGCCGACCCGCAGGCACGTGCCATCGGCGAGCGCCTGTTCCTGACCTACTGCGCGCAGTGCCACGGCTCCGACGCGCGCGGCAACAAGGGCTATCCCGACCTGACCGACAACGACTGGCTGCACGGTGGCGACCCTTCGGTCATCAAGCAGACCATCCTGAAAGGCCGTAACGGCATGATGCCGCCGATGGGCGCTGCGCTCGGTTCGGATGCCGATATCGAAAACGTCGCGCACTACGTCAAGAGCTTGTCGGGCCTGACCGCAGACCCGATCAAGACCGCCTTCGGCAAGTCGAAGTTCAGCGCCTGCATCGCCTGTCACAGCGCCGACGGCCATGGCAACCAGGCCCTGGGCGCGCCCAACCTGACCGACAAGGTCTGGCTGTATGGCGGCAGTGCCGAAACGATCATGGAAACCATCCGTAAAGGCCGCACCAACACCATGCCGTCGTTCGAGGAATTCCTCGGCGAACCGAAGGTGCACGTGCTGGCAGCGTATGTGTGGGGCCTGTCGAACGATACCAAGAGTGTGGCGAAAAAATGAGTGAAGAAGCCGTCAAGCCCGTCGTGATCCGGATGTACGCTGCGCGCGAAGAAATCTATCCGCGCGAAGCGAAGGGCCGCTACGCGCGCTTGCGCTGGCTGTGCGTGTGGCTGACCCAGATCGTGTTCTACGGTTTGCCGTGGCTGAACTGGAACGGCCGCCAGGCCGTCCTGTTCGACCTGGGCGCACGCAAGTTTTACATTTTCGGCATGGTCCTGTGGCCGCAGGACTTCATTTACCTGGCGGCGCTGCTGATCATCTGCGCCTACCTGCTGTTCCTGGTGACCGCGGTGGCAGGGCGGGTGTGGTGCGGCTTTGCCTGTCCGCAGACCGTGTACACCGAGATCTTCATGTGGATCGAGCGCCGCATTGAAGGTGCGCGCAGCGCCCGCATTCGGCTGGACCGCCAGCCATGGGGCCCGCAGAAGTTCGCCAGGAAGACCGCCAAGCACCTTGCGTGGGGCGGCGTGGCGCTGATCACCGGCTTTACCTTTGTCGGCTACTTCGCTCCCATGCGCACGTTGCTGGCGCAGATCGGCGCGTTTGCGCTGGGACCATGGGAATGGTTCTGGATCGGCTTCTACGCCTTTGCCACCTACGGCAATGCGGGCTGGATGCGCGAGCAGGTCTGCAAGTACATGTGCCCGTATGCGCGCTTCCAGAGCGCCATGTTTGACAAGGACACCCTGATCGTCACCTACGACGTGGAACGCGGCGAGCCGCGCGGCGCGCTGGCCAGGACGGACTCCAAAGCAGACAGCAAAACTGGCGAGAAAAAGGGCGACTGCATCGACTGCAATGTCTGTGTGCAGGTGTGCCCGACCGGAATCGACATCCGCAAGGGCCTGCAGTATGAGTGTATCGGCTGCGCCGCCTGCGTGGACGGCTGCAACACGGTGATGGACAAGATCGGCAAGCCGCATGGCCTGATCCGCTACGCCACCGACAACGCCATGATGCAGCACTGGTCGGTGGCCCAGATCAAGCGCCGCATGCTGCGTCCGCGCGTCATGATCTACACCGCCTTGCTGGCGCTGATCGTGGTCGCCTTCGCCACTGCTTTGGCGCTGCGCACGCCGCTCAAGCTCGACGTCATTCGCGACCGCGGGTCGATGGGGCGCGAAGTGGGCGATGGCCTGATTGAAAACGTGTATCGCCTGCAGATCATGAATACGGCCGAAACCGGCCACACCTTCCGCATTACAGTGCACGGCATCGAGGGCGTGCGCCTGGCCACGGCGGAGCAGGCCACCCTGGATGGCGCCAGCACGCGCGCGGTGCCGGTACGGGTGCAGGTCGAGCGCAGTGCGGCGGGACGCGGCTCGAACCAGATCGTATTCGAATTGACGGCGGTGGACGATCCCTCCCTGCACGTGCAGGAAAAAGCCGTCTTCATCGTACCGAAATGAACACAGGAGAAAGCATGATGACCGCAACCCCCCACGCGCCGCCGGAACTCAAATCCGGGGCGCCCTGGTACAAGCACCGCTGGCCGTGGCTGTTGATGCTCGGCCCCGCCCTCGTGATCGTCGGCGGCATCAATCTGGGCTACGTCGCCTGGACGCGCCAGGACGCGATGGTGGTGGACGACTACTACAAGCAGGGCAAGGCGATCAACCAGGACTTGCGGCGCGACCGCGTCGCCAGTTCCATGGGACTGGCCTTCGACGCGCGCTATGACCCGGCCGCAGGGCGTCTGACGGGCAGCCTGTATGGTGCGGACGGTCCGCTGGTCGCACCGTTTCGCATCCACCTGGCGCACGCCACCCAGCCCGAGAAGGACCTCAAGATTGACGTGGTGCCTGACGGGACGGGGCGCTTCTCGGTGGCCCTGCCGACGCTGGAGCGGGCGCGCTGGCAGGTGGTGGTCGAAGGCGGCAAGCGTGACTGGCGCCTGGCCGCTGCCTGGCACTGGCCGCAGCAAGCCACCTTGGCGCTGCGTGCCGATGTACCGGCAGCGGAATAGGAGGCCATGGCATGCGGATGGCAATGAAGGTATTCTGGCCCGCGTTCATGGCGGCCTCGATGGCGGAGGCGGCGTTCTTCGCGCTGGTCGACCCGCGCGAAGCGCTGCATATCGGCGAGCGCGTGCTCGAGCCGGCGGCCGTGTACACCCTGGGCTTTTTCTTCTTCTGGACCTTGTGCTCGCTGGCGAGCATGATCACGTACTACCTGGTGGTGGTGCCGGACGAGGACCGGCCCTTGTAGTGATGTGCTTGATGTCAGCGGCAGTGCGGCAGTGCCAGGGCGGAAAAGCGGAACGCGGCTTGCGCCGCTTGTGTCCAAGGCGGCGCTTGCGTCGCATGGCGGAAGGGCCTTCGGCTTTTCCGGCCTACGCCATTACGCCATCGGGCTGCATTGCTCGGTGCCGGCGGCGAGTGCCTTGAGCGTGAGCGGATCGAGCAGGGTGACGTCGCGCTTGTCGACTTTCAGCCAGCCCTGCTTCTTGAAGCGCGACAGCAGGCGGCTGATGCTCTCGATGGTCAGGCCAAGGTAGTTGCCGATATCTTCGCGCGACATGCGCAGCTGGAAGCTGGTCGAGGAGTAGCCGCGCGCCGCATAACGCGCCGACATATTCACCAGGAACACGGCAAAGCGCTGCTCGGCGCGCATATTGCCCAGCAAAAGCATGACGTTCTGCTCGCGCGTGATTTCCTGGCTCATGATGCGATGGAAATGGCGCAGCAGGGTCGGCACCTGTCCGAACAATTCTTCCAGCCGTGAAAACGGAATCTCGCACACTTCGCTGTCTTCCAGCGCGACCGCATCGCAGTGGTGACGCTCGCCGCTGATGGCATCCATGCCCAGCAGCTCGCCGGCCATGTGGAAGCCGGTGATCTGCTGCTCGCCGGCGGGATTGACCTGGTAGGTCTTGAAGTGGCCGAAGCGGATCGCGTACAGGTTGCGGAACGCTTCGTCCATCTGGTAAAGACGCTCGTCGCGCGAGACGCGGCGGCGCTTGCCGATGATCTGGTCGAGACGGGTGATGTCGGCGTCGTCCAGGCCCATGGGCAGGCACAGCTGGTGCATGCTGCAGCCGGCGCAACTGGCCTTGAGCGCGCCGACGCTGAAGCCTGCAGCGGGCGGAAAAGGAAGGGCTTGGTTCATTGGTGTCGCTTGCTGGATACTAGAACACCATGATACAGCAGGGCCGCGTCAGCGCGGGCGGAACCTGACGTCGACCTGGCTCACCTCGCCGGACACTTTTGGTTTTTTGGGTTTTTTGGGTTTTTTCAGGACTTCACCGGCGGTATTCGTCACCGGGACCCGGTGCTCGGGCGCGAAACCGGGTTCCTCGATGCGTTCAAGGGTCTGCTTCGTCATGATTTCAATGGCCGCCAGCAGCTGCACTTCGTCGGCGCAGACCAGCGAGACCGCTTCGCCCGAGGCGCCCGCGCGGCCGGTGCGGCCGGTGCGGTGGATATAGTCTTCCGCCACGATCGGCAAATCGAAATTGACGACATGGGGCAGGTCGTCGATGTCCAGGCCGCGTGCGGCCACGTCGGTTGCCACCAGAATTTTCACTTCGCCGGCCTTGAAACGCTCCAGCGCGCGCAGGCGGGCCGGCTGGGGCTTGTCGCCATGAATCGAATCGGCGGCGATGCCCTGGCCTTGCAGCGTCTCGACCAGCACCTCGACGCCCTTGCGTGTCTTGACGAACACCAGCACCTGGCCCCAGCGCTGCTTCTTGAGCAAGTAAAGGAAGAGTTCCGGCTTGCGTTTTTTGTCGACCGGCACCACCCACTGCTTGATCCGCTTGACCGTGCTGTTGCGCGGGCTAACTTCAATGCTGAGGGGATCGCGCAGCAGTTTGGCGGCGAGGCTGCGGATCTGATCCGAAAACGTGGCCGAGAACAGCAAGGTCTGGCGCTCTTTGGGCAGGGCGGCAAACACCGCATCGAGTTCGCGCGCAAAGCCCAGATCGAGCATGCGGTCCGCTTCGTCCAGCACCAGGGTTTCGAGCTGGTCGAACTTGACGGCGTTCTGGCGGTACAGGTCGAGCAGTCGGCCGGGCGTGGCGACCAGGACGTCGAGCCCCTTGCGCAGCTTCATCATCTGAGGATTGATGCTGACGCCGCCATACGCGACGTGGGTACGCAGCGGCAAGCCGGCGCCGTAGGCACGGAAACTTTCGTGAACCTGCTCGGCCAGTTCACGGGTCGGCACCAGGACCAGCACGCGCACGCTGTTGCTGCCGACCTCGCCTTGCAGGGTCAGGCGCTGCAGCAGGGGCAGGGCGAAACCGGCGGTCTTGCCGGTGCCGGTCTGGGCGGCGGCCATCATGTCGCGTCCGGCGAGCACGGCGGGGATGGCCTGGGCCTGGACCGGGGTGGGCGTGGCGTAGCCGAGGGCATCGAGCGTGCGCTGCAGGGGATCGATCAGGCCGAGGAAAGCAAAAGACATGGGAATGCAGCCTTGCCGCAGAAGGGCAAGGACATAGTTGAACGAGGGCGTAGTTTACCCTGTCCGGTCAAGCAAAGGCCGAAAACCCGCGGCGCCGGATCAGGACGCGGGTGGCGGCGTGTTCACGACAACGACCGCCGCTACGGTCGGCTTGGTTGGTTCGTGCTTGTCACCGCAGCCGGCCAGCAGGAACAGACTGCCCGCCACCAGCGCCGTCAGGGGGCGCAAGGAAGCGAACAAACACGAACGCAAACTGTACAACGGGTGGAAACAGTGTTTCATCGCGCACCCCGCAAAAATCCTCATGCTACTCCAGCGCGTGTGGCGGTGGCGCGAGGGAGAAAGCGGGTGCAGTCAGCGCTGGCGCGGCGCTTAGAAGCGGTAGGCCATGCCGATACGTGCTACCGGATAGGTCTTGTAGGACTCGATGTCGCCCTGGAATGCCGGTTTCTCCGCCGCCACATCCTTGGCCAGCGCGGTACACACGGCGGTCGCGTTGACGCAGCCGATGCTCACCAGGTGAGACTTCGGCTTACCCTGGAAATACACGCCCAGATCGCCGGTCAGGGTCCACTTGCTGCTGCCGGCCAAGGGGTTGCCCCAGCCCACGCCCAGGTAGGGAGCGACCTTGCGGTATTCGAACTGACCGGTCAGGGAAGCAACGTCCGCGGCGGCGTAAATTTTGCCGTTGATGGTGTACTTGCCGGTGGCATCTGGTTTGCCGGTGGCGCTGATCTTGTTGCCGTTATAAAGAAAGCCAAGGGTGGCGTGCAAGGGCGAGTTATCGAAGACATACCAGTCGAACAAGACATCGAAGTTACGGATCTTGTGTTTCATGTCGTAGTCGACATTGCCTGCCTTGTCGTCCTTCGAATAGTTCAGGAAGTGGCCACCGAAGCGGCCGTTCAGGGTCTTTTCCATCGGCACAATGATGTGACCGCCCACGCCGGTGGTGCCGACATCGGCCGAGACAGCGATCTGCGCCTGAGCCGCGTTCGCCAGCAACATGGCAGCAGCGGCCAATGCGAGTTTTTTAATAGTCATGCGGTAACCTTTTAATTTAGAAAAGATGAGTGCCGGCATTGTACCGGGGAAGGCCCGCAGCCGCCTGTCGGCGCTTCGTATGGAAAGTTTCCGAGAATTGTCCGGCGTTTGGGGTCAGGTCTGTCAATCGGACAATTTGGAGCAATTAATTTCAGCTTTGCCACTTTTTCTACGGGTGATGACAGCGATGTTTCTTCAAAATGTACGATTGACAGACCTGACCCCCAACGCCGTACAATTGGCGGAAATTTTTCGGGTCCTTATGTTTGCTGGCCAATTGTTCGGTCTCGTGCGCCCGCTTGCGTACATACACCTTTGCTTTTCCGAAAAGTTGGTGCTTTCTTCGGTTGTTCCATGCTAGATTGTCACGCTTGTTAGGCGGCAAGTTCGGGTGGCCGGGCTGGTGCCGTTTTACTTTTCTGGAGAATGTCGCATGCCTATCGTCCCCGTTCGCGGCGTCAAGCCGCAGCTGATTGCTGCCCTCGTGGCTGTCGCGCTTGGCGTTTCGGCCTTGCCGGCCGTGGCCGTGGCCGCTCCTGCCAAACCGGTCGCGGCGGCGCCCAGGCCGAATGCGGCATTCGACAAGTGGGCCGATGACTTCGCTGCCGACTGGGTCCGCCTTTCGCCGGAACGCGCGACGTCGGGGCAGTATTTCTCCGGGGCGGAGCAGCAGGCCCTGGATCGCCAGCTCTCTCCCAACACCCTGGAGCAGCGCGCCAGGTACCAGGCCCTGGCGCGTGCCGGGGTGGCCAAGCTCGATGGCTTCTTGAAGGGCAAGCTCGATGCCACCCAGCGCATCTCCGCGCAGACCATGCGCTGGGCCCTGGCCAGCACGATCGCGGGGGCGCCGTATCAGGACCATGCTTTCGTGTTTTCGCAATTTAGCGGCGCCCATATTGCGCTGGTTACTTTCATGACCGAGACCCATCCGCTACGGCGCGCGGCCGATGTGGACAGCTATCTCGCGCGCCTGGACCTGATCGGCGAACGCATGGACCAGGCCCTTGACCGCGCCCGCGCCGCCGCGGCGCGCAACTTGATACCGCCGCGTTTCATCCTGGAGCGCGCGCAGAGCCAGGTCGACGCTTTCCTGAAGCCGGCGCCGGCCGAGAACGTGCTGGTGGCCGCGCTCACCCAGCGCATGGCTGCCCTCGCCGATGTCACGCCGGAGGCGCGCGCCGCCGCTGTCGCCGCCGCGACCAGGGTGGTGGCGGAGAAGATCATTCCGGCCTATGGCCGCACCAAGGCCTTCCTGGCCGAGATTCATCCACGCACCACCGACGCCGCGGGTATTGCGCGCTTGCCCGACGGCGCCGCGGCCTACAGCCAGGCGCTGGCGAACTTCACTGGCACCACATTAAACGCCGCGCAAATCCATGCCATCGGCCTGCGCGAAGTGGCGCGCATCGAGGGCCTGATGGACAAACACCTGCGCTCCCTGGGCTTCACCGAAGGCGGCATCGAGGAGCGCATGCGCGCACTCGACAAGACCTTCCAGCTGCCGGCCGATCCGGATCCGCGTCCCGAGATCCTGGCGCGCTACACGGCCATGGTGCGCGACGCCGAGCAGCGCAGCAAGGCGCTGTTCAATCTGATGCCGCGCGCGCCGGTCGATGTGCGGCGCGAGCCGGCGCTGACGGAAGCTTCCGCCGCCGCCCACTACAGCGTGCCGGCGCCGGACGGCAGCCGTCCCGGCGTGTTCTGGGTACCCTTGCGCGGCCCGGTGTTCGACATGATCCGCATGCGCAGCCTGGCGTACCACGAGGCCGTTCCGGGCCACCACTTCCAGTTGGCGATCCAGCAGGAGCTGACCGGTTTGCCGAAGTTCCGCACCCAGCGCATCTTCAGCGGCGGCAGCGCTCACGCGGAAGGCTGGGCGCTGTACACGGAACGCCTGGCGGTGGAGCAGGGCTGGTATGAGGGCGACGTGCCCGGCCTGCTCGGCGCCCTCGGCTCGGAGCTGTTCCGCGCGCGCCGCCTGGTGGTCGACACTGGCCTGCACAGCAAGGGCTGGACCCGCCAGCAAGCCATCGATTACGGCATCGGCGCGCAGGAGGTCGAGCGCTATGTGGTGTGGCCAGGCCAGGCCTGTGCCTATATGCTCGGGATGCTGCACATCCTGGAACTGCGCGAGAAGGCGAAAGCGGCCCTCGGTCCGAAATTCACCTTGCCGGGTTTTCACGACGTGATCCTGCGCGCCGGTTCGGTGCCGATGGATGTGTTGACCGGACTGGTGGACCAGTGGGTGGCGCAAGAGTCGGCACGCCCCAAGGCCTGACCCCGCCGGGCCTCAGGGCGCCACCACGAAGTCCTTGCCGCTGACGACATTGCCGTCGCGCCGGATGGTGATGGCGTGGGCCGCGTCGGCGCGCAGCTTGAGGCGCGCCAGCTGGGCCGGAGCCACGCGCAACTGGTACTGCCCGGGCGCGACCGCGGTGACGATGTAGTAGCCGTCGGCGCCGCTGGTCGCACTGGCAGCCAGCGCGCCCTGTTCGTCCACCAGTTCGAGCTCGATGTCGCCGGCGCCGCGGCGCACGCCTGCATCGCTCAGGTAGGCGGTGCCGTCGATCTCGCCGGTGACGATGACGGCAAATTCCAGCTCGCTGATCTTGCCCGGACGCGGCAGCAGGCGCACGCCCTTGCGCCGCGGCTGCCATTGCGGGTCTTCCACGGTGGCGCTGTCCAAGCCGATGTCAACATACTGGTCGGGCGCCAGCTTGCCCAGCCACGCTACGCCGGCGCCATCGGTGCGCGCCGGGTGATTGCTGCCATTGATGGTGAAGCCCGCGTTCGGGATGGCTTCGTCGCCGCCATCCATCACGCCATTCAAATTCTTGTCGAGGAAGACCCTTGCCGACACCGCGCCGCTGCCTGCCATGGGCGCGGCGTCGCTTTTCTGCGCAGAAACGATTTTCTGTAGGGGAATGATGCTCTGAAACAAACCGCCGCTTCTGCGCTGGCGCAAACTTTGAACGCAGCTTCTCAGCGGCGCAACAAGGCACGCTTTTTTACGCCACGGCGGCGCGGGAGCAAAAAAACAAGGGTTTCCGGGCTTTCGTCGGCTCCCCGGCGGTTCTGTCGGATAATGCTGAGCGACAAGAAGTGGTCTTGCTATTCTTCGATCAAGCCCACTCACTTCCGACCTATCAGGAATCCATCATGTTGATCAGTATTTTGTTCATTTTCCGCCTGGCCCTGGCCTGGATGCTCACCTACCTGCTGCTGGCGGTCGGGCTCAACGAAACCCTGCTGCACAACCTGGGCGATACCGGAGGCTTCTTCGTGCTGCTCGGCTGGATCGTGCTGGCCTTTATCGTGGTCACCGCGTTTTCGCACCTGCGCCGGGTGCGTCTGCTGACCGGTGAAGTCAACAGCAGCGCCTTGTCGAACCGCCAGCGGCGCCAGATCGAAATCCCGTTCGAGGCCGGGGAAGCCTTCGACCTGGTCGAAGCGGCGATCCGCGAACTGCCCGGCGTGGAAGAGGTCGACAGCGCGCGGGACAGCCTGCAGCTGCGTGCCAAGATCAAGCGTCACGATCCGTATGGCAGCGACCTGGTGCCGACCCCCTGGCTGGAATATTTCCGCACCCGCCGCAACCAGATGACGGTGGCCATTACCCCGAATGGCGACGCCGGCAGCGTGACCCTGATTTGCGAGCCGGAACGCTCGGCCTGGACCGACTGGTTCGTGGTCGACTTTGGCACCAACCTGGAGAACGCCGAGGCGGTCGGACGCGCCATCACGCGCCGCGTGGCCGAGCGGCGCCGCAGCGAGCAGCAATCGGTGCAGCAGACCCGCACCGAGAAGGAACTCACGGTCGCTAAGCTGAGCCTGCTGCACGCCCAGGTCGAACCGCATTTCCTGTACAACACCCTGGCCAGCGCGCAATTGCTGACCCGCAGCGATCCGGCCCGCGCCGACCAGATGCTGGGCAACCTGATCATGTACCTGCGCCACTCGCTGCCGCGCACCGAGGATGCGCTCTCCTGCGTGGGCGAGGAACTGGAACGGGTCCAGGCTTATCTGGACATCCTCAAGATCCGGATGGGTGCGCGCCTGAACCTGCAGGTGGAAGTGCCGCCCGCGCTCAAGGCCGTGCAGTTCCCCACCATGATGCTGCAGACCCTGGTCGAGAACGCGATCAAGCACGGGCTCGAACCCAAGCCGGGCGGGGGCACGATCTGGATCATTGCCCGTGAATACGAGGGCAGCGTGGCCCTCACGGTGGCCGACGATGGACGCGGTTTCAGCGCCGAAGGGGGCGGCACCGGCATCGGCCTGCGCAATGTGCGCGAACGCCTGCGCCTGGCGTATGGCGCTGCGGCCTCGTTCGCCATCGTCGCCAACTATCCGAGCGGGGTGGCGGCCACCATCACGGTGCCGCGTGGTGACGGTCCCGATTGTGCAAACGCCGGCGCCAGCACGGGCAGCAAGGGAGCCCAGCATGCTTAAGTGTGTGGTGGCCGAAGATGAGACCCTGCTGCGCGACGCGCTGGTGCAGTTGCTGGGCGAAGTGTGGCCGGACTTGCAGATCGTCGCCGCCTGCGATGACGGCGCCAGCGCGCTCGAAGCGATCGCCGCGCACCAGCCGCAGATCGCCTTCCTGGATATCCGCATGCCCGGCCTGACGGGGCTGGAAGTGGCGGCGGCCGCCGCCGAGGCCAGTCCGGCGACCCAGACCGTGTTCGTGACCGCCTACGATCAGTACGCCATCGATGCCTTCGACAAGGGCGCGGTCGACTATCTGCTCAAACCGGTGGCACGCAGCCGGCTGGAGGCAACGGTGCAGCGCATCAAGGCGCGCATGGCCAGCGGCCCGGCCGATGCGCGCGCGCTGGCGGCCCTGGTCGGTCAGCTGACGCAGCTCGGCCAGGCCTTGCCGGCGGTCAGCAAGGAGCCGCCGCTGGTCTGGCTGACCGCCAGCGCCGGCGCCGAGACGCGTTTGATCATGGTGGAGGATATCGCTTATTTTCAGTCGGACACCAAGTACACGGTGGTGATGACGGCCCAGGGCGAGGCGCTGCTGCGCAAACCGATCCGGGAATTGCTCGACGTGCTGGACCCAGCGATTTTCAAGCAGATTCACCGCTCGACCATCGTCAACCTGAGGGCTATCGCCTCGATTGCGCGCGACGACACCGGGCGCGGCATCGTGCGTCTCAAGACGCGGCCGGAAACCCTGGCCGTCAGCCAGCCTTTCATGGCGCTGTTCCGTAACATGTAGGCACACACGGCGCCTGCCCCGCGGCTCTGTGTGCGCTGGCGTACAGAATATTTCGTTGCCACTGCTAAACTAACTGGTATGCCGGAGAGGGAGCGTCTTGCTTTCCGCTGCCGGCGGGCGCCCATGGTGGCGCCGTTCAGACCAGAAGAGGCACATAATGAAATCCCTGATCATCGCCGCGGCCATGCTGGGCGCAAGTTTGTCGGCCCAGGCCCAGACCAATGTCAGCATCCAGGTCGGCCAGCCCGGATTTTACGGACGCATCGACCTTGGCGACTTCCGTCAGCCGCCGGTGGTGTACGCCCAGCCGATCATCATCGAGCGCCATGCGCGCATCGCGCCGGAACCCCTGTATCTGCGCGTGCCGCCCGGCCACATGAAGAAGTGGAGCAAGCATTGCAGCCGCTATAACGCGTGCGGGCGCCAGGTGTATTTCGTGCGCGACGACTGGTACACCAATACCTATGCGCCGCGCTACCGCGAAACCCGCTACGGCGGTGACCGAGGCGGGCGCGATTACCGGGTTGAACAGCGTCCGGTACGGGTCGAACAGCGGCCGGTGTACGTCGAGCGTGATGACCGCCGCGACCGTCATGAGTATCGTGGACCTGAGCGCGACGAGCGTGGCCCTGGCAAGGGACATGGCAACGGCAACGGCAACGGCCACGGTAACGGTAACGGCAACGGACACGGGAAACACTGACACTCAACCATCAAGGAGAAGCTATTGCGCGGCGACATAGTGATTGTAGGGGGCGGCGCAGGCGGCCTCGAACTGGCAAGCAAACTGGGCCGCAAACTGGGACCATCCAAGGTCATGCTGATCGACAGCAGGCTGACCCATATCTGGAAGCCCTCGCTGCATGAAGTGGCGGCGGGCACCCTGGACATCCACCAGGAGGGCATGTCCTACCAGATGCTGGCGCACGACAATGGCTTCACCTTCATGTACGGCGCGCTGACGGCGCTCGATCCGGGCGCCAAGCGCTTGACGGTGGGCGCTATCCGCACCGCCGACAACGAAGAAGTGCTGCCGTCGCGCACGCTTGAATTCAATTCCCTGGTGCTCGCCGTCGGCAGCACCTCGAATTATTTCGGCGTGCCCGGCGCGAAAGAGCATACGATTTCACTGAACGCGACCGAAGACGCGGAACGATTTCGTCTGACACTGCTCAAATTGATGGCGCAGGCGGAAACGCGCAGGGAAAACGGGGCCGACGCCGGCGTGGACATCGTCATCATCGGCGGCGGGGCTACCGGCGTGGAGCTGGCGGCGGAGCTGCGCGAGGCCAGCACGGCGTACACGGCCTACGGCTTCCAGCACCTGGTGCCGCGCCGCGATGTACGCATCACCCTGCTCGAAGGGGCGGCGCGCATCCTGGCGCCGCTGCCCGAGCGGGTGTCGACGGCCGCGCTGCGGCTGTTGAACGAGCGCGGCATCAAGGTCGTCACCGAGTGCCGGGTCACGGACATCGCCGCCGACCAGGTCAGCGATCGCGAGGGCCATGTGTATCCGGTCGACCTGTGCGTGTGGGCGGCGGGTATCTGCGCGCCGGAGTTCCTGTCGACCTTGGGTCTGCCCACCGGCAAGAACGGGCAGGTGGAGGTCGATGGTTTCCTGGGCGTGAAGGGCAATGCCGATATTTACGCGATCGGCGATTGCGCCGGCTGCGTTGACGGCGACGGCAAGGTGGTGCCGCCGCGCGCCCAGGCCGCGCACCAGCAGGCAGACTACCTGCTCAAGACCTTCCTGCTCCAGGCCAAGGGCAAGCCGCCGCAAAAGCTGCCCTATCATTACCACGACTACGGTTCACTGGTTTCCTTTGGCCAAACCACGACCGTCGGCAGCCTGATGGGATCGCTCAAGGGTCTGAGCTGGTTCGTCGAAGGCTTCTTTGCGCGCATGATGTATATCAGCCTGCATCTGCTGCATCACGCGGCCGTGCTGGGGAAGGTACGTACGGGCGTGCTGGCGCTGGCGCGCTTTCTGATCAAACGCAGTACGCCGGTGGTGAAGCTGCATTGACGAGGGGCGACGGGCACCGGTGTCGCATGCGGCCCCGTGTCGATCATCGTGAAGGTTCAGGCGCTTTCGAGCGCCGTCCGGGCCTTGCGCGGCAAGGTCACGGTCAATATCGTCCCACCCTCGGGCGCGGGGTTCACGCGCATCGAACCGCCCAGGTAGGCGGCGCGCTCGCGCAGCAGGCGCAGCCCATGGCAGCTTTGTTCGTGCGGCTCGGGCCGCGGACCGATGCCATTGTCGCGCACCGTCAGCATGACGTCGTCGCCATCATCGTCCAGAATCACGTCTACCTCGGTCGCCTGTGCGTGCGCCAGCACATTGCGCAAACCTTCCTCGACAGTACGTAACAGCGCCACGTTGTGCTCGCGCGGGTAGGCATCGTCCTCGTCCGGCAAGCTGACCCGCGCTGCGACCGCGTGCGCGGTGCCGAACTCGCTGACCAGTTCCGTGATGGCCGCCTTGATACCGAGGAATTCGAGCTTGTCGTTCCACAACGCCAGTTGCATGTCGCGGTTGGTGTTGATGATGGCGGCAAGCAGGGTTTTCATCTGGCCGGCGCGGTCCTGCAGCGGCTTTTCCTTGGGGATCTGCTGGGTCAGCAATGCCAGATGCATCGTCAGTGCCGTCATCGATGAACCGAGGCTGTCGTGCAGTTTGCGTGCCAGCTGGCGGCGCTCGTCGTCCCAGCAGGTGGCGAGGTGGCCGAGCAGCTCGCTCAGGTCGGCGGTGCGTGCGGCGACCAGGCGCTCCAGGTCCGCTTCAGAATAGTGTGGGGCCGATGAGGTCATGCGGGGCTCTGTGAAAGTTTCCCAAATAATACATCAGCTTGTGGCCTGCTGTCGCCACGCCTTAGCTGTATCGAACGGTGAAATCGCGCACATACCGCATCCGCGTTTTTCGCCACTCTGGTCGCCGTACCCATCGCCACTTCAACCATCAGCCAAAAGGGGACCACCATGACCGCGAAAGCAAAAGATGCAATCGGAATGTTGACTGCGGACCACCGTGAGGTGGAAGAATTGTTCAAGCAATACGAGGCCTTGGGCGAGCGTGCCAATGCCAGGAAAAAGAAGCTGGCCGACCAGATCTGCACGGCGCTGACCTTGCATACGATGATAGAAGAAGAGATTTTCTATCCGGCCATGCGCGAGGAGGGCGACGACAGCGGCGACATGGTCGATGAAGCCGTGGTCGAGCATGCCAGCGCCAAGGACTTGATCGCCCAGCTGCAGGAGATGGACCCGGAGGACGAGCTCTACGACGCCAAGGTCAAGGTGCTGTCCGAGCAGATCGAGCACCACGTCAAGGAAGAAGAGAAGGAGATGTTCCCTAAAGCCAAAAAGGCCGGGCTGGACCTGGCGGCCCTGGGCGAGGAAATGGCCCTGCGCAAGGATGAAATCGCGGCGACCCTGTAAGCGCCGCGCAGGTCGTCAGCCGGACTGGCCTGGCTCACCGGTCAGGCCGGCGAAGCGGCCGCGCATTGCGTGATGGCATCGAGCAGCTTGGCGATATCGACCGGCTTGACCAGGTGCATGTCAAAGCCCGCTTCGAGCACGCGGCGCTGGTCGTCGGCCAGGCCATAGCCGGTCAGCGCGATGAGCTTGATGTGGCGCGTATCGTCGCCCTTGCGCAGGCGCCGCGCCACTTCGTAGCCGTCGATGCCCGGCAGGCCGATGTCGACCAGGGCGACGTCGGGCAGGTGCTGGCGCGCCATGTTCACGCCCTGCAGGCCGTCGGCTGCCTGGCGCACAGGATAGCCGTAGGCCTCGAGCATGGTGGCCATCATTTCGCGGCCGTCGTCGTTGTCTTCGATCAGCAGGATGGCCGGCTTTTGCGGGGTATCGTCGCCGGCGGCATCGGGCAGCCGGACGACGGCAGGGGCGGCGCGCGGCAGGCGGATGGTAAAGGTGCTGCCGGCCCCGGCGCCGGCGCTATGCGCGGCCACGGTGCCGCCGTGCAGCTCGACCAGACGGCGCACCAGTGCCAGGCCGATACCCAGGCCGCCCTGGGCGCGGTCGAGCGTGATGCTGCCTTGCACGAACACGTCGAACACATGGGGCAGCAGTTCGGCCGAAATGCCCACGCCAGTGTCGCTCACGGCCAGCACGATCTCGTCGTCATCGTCGGTAATGGCGATGTCGATGGTGCCGCCGGGCGGCGTGTACTTGAGCGCGTTATCGATCAGGTTGCTGGTGATCTGCTCCAAGCGGGTGGCGTCGCCGTCGACCCAGCCCGGCGTCATGTTCACGTTGAGCAGGTAATTTCCGGTGCGGCCAGTGGCTTTGAAGGTGTCCAGGCAGGCCGAGACCAGGGCCCCGATATCGAGCGGCTGGCGCGACAGCAGAATCTTGCCGGACATGGCGCGCGACAGGTCGAGCAGGTCGTCCACGATGCGCGACAGATGCTGGCTCTGGCGCTGGATGATCAGCTTGGCGCGGCTGACCGTGTCGGCACCGGCGCCGGGCAGGCCGATCAGCGAAGCGGCGCTGCTGATCGCGCTCAGCGGATTACGCAGTTCATGGCCCAGCATCGCCAGGAATTCATCCTTGGCATGGCTCTTGGCTTCCGCCGCCTGGCGCTCTTCCATCTCGCGCGTGAGGCGCTTGTTGGTGGCGGTCAGCTCGGTGGTGCGCTGGCTCAGCTTGTGGGTCTGGCGTTTCAGTTCTTCATTCTTGGTCGCCAGCGCGACGAAGACCTGGACCTTGGCGTGCAGGATCTGGGGAATCACCGGCGTGAACAGGAAATCGGCGGCGCCGCGCTGGTAAGCCTTGAGGCGGTCGATTTCATCGGCCAGGAAAGCGGTGACGAAGATGATTGGAATGTCGGCCGAGCGGGCGCGCTGGTGGATCGCTTCGGCTGTCTCGAAGCCATCCATGCCTGGCATGTTGACGTCGAGCAGGATGACGGCGAAATCGTGCAGCAAGACCTGGCGCAGGGCTTCCTGGCCGGAGCGCGCCGAGATGACGTCGTAGCCCGATTCATCCGCCCATTGATCCAGCAGACTGGTCAGGGCCAGCAGACTGGCGGCATCGTCGTTGACGACGAGGATCTTCGGTTTTTCTATTTTTGCCACGTCATTCCTGCGCTGCGAAGGTTGAAACATAAACGATGGGCCAGCTGCCAGGATAGCAGACACTTTCCATGGGATTTTGCGCAAACGGCCTGGGGAGCGGGCTCGTCCATGGAGCGGCGTTCATCATAGCAACGGGTGTTAGCAATGTCAAAAGCCAACCGTGCTTTGTAGCATCGTTCCACAACGTACGCTATCGCACATACATGGGGGAGGGCGTATGCGATAGTGGAATCAGGAAAACCGCACCGCGGTTGACGCCAGCATCTGGCGGCATATTGAAAGGACACATCATGAATATCAACGCAATCGTCGACAGCGAGCACGCCGGCAAATGTTTTCGCGACCTGTGCAATGCACCGCTGAGTGCGATGCGCGGCGTCAGCGCCAAGGACGCCAAGGCGCTGCAGCAGGCGTTCAATATCTCCACGATCGGCGAGCTGGCCGATCTCAAGTTTGTCAAGTGGGCCAGCGCGATCCGGATCCTGGCCTCGGAAGAGTGCGATACCGAAGAACAGATTGCCAAGGAAACCCTGCTCGATGAAGCGGTCGAAATGACCTTCCCGGCCAGCGATCCGATTTCAGTCGATGCGGGCATTACCCGGATTGAGGTACCGCCGGATATGGTCAACGCCAGCACCGATCACCAGCATGCCAAGGCGATTGAAGCGAACAACGAAGAAGCCAAGGGCAAGAAGGAAGCGGCCACCACCCGTTAATCCGGACAGCCGTTGGAGATGCGCTGCAGACGAACGCGGCGTTATAAGCGCGCGGTATTTCGCGTCTCCGATAGTGGTGGCTTCACAAAGTTCGTAGGGTGGATGAGCGAAGCGCTATCCGCCGTTTACAAGGTCCGCGTCAAAGCGAACTCAGTAAACGGCGGATAGCGCTTCGCTCATCTGCCCTACGATTTTTGTGGCATTGCCTTTATCGGCGAGAATCTTGGTGGCCTTGCCTTTATCGGCGCGGAGCAACAACGAGCTTGTCCGTCGGCGCCAGGGCTGCCGGTTGTGCCGACGTCGCACAAAAGCGGTTCTTGCCGCCACGCTTGGCTTCATACAGCGCGTAGTCGGCAATGCTGATCAGGGCTTCCACCGTCTCGGCGTCATCCGGATAGATGCTGATGCCGATACTGGTCGACAGCCTCAAGGTGAGGTCGTTGATGAAGAAGGGTTCCGATACCGCTTCCACCAGCTTGGCAGCCGGGCCATGGGCATCGGCGAGGCCGCTCACTTCGCCCAGCACCACCATGAATTCGTCGCCGCCCAGACGGGCAACGGTATCTTCCTTGCGCGACGAGGCCACCAGACGCTGCGACACGATCTTCAGCACTTCATCGCCGTACGCGTGGCCATAGGTATCGTTGATGGCCTTGAAACCATCCAGGTCCAGATACATGATCGCCGCTTTGTGATGATTGCGGTTGGCATGCTGCAAGGTGGTCTCGATGCGGTCTTCCAGCAGGCGCCGGTTCGGCAGGCCCGTCAGTGGATCGTGCAGCGCCAGCTCCTGCTGGGCCTTGCTGTACTGCGCCAGTTCCTTGTAGAGCAGGCGCACTTCGAGCATGTTGTGGATGCGCTTGTGCACTTCGAGCAGGTCGAAGGGCTTGCTGATGAAATCGCGCGCGCCCGCTTCCAGTGCGGCAATCTTAAAACTGGGTTGGGCGGTCAAAGCCAGCACAGGCAGGTAGCCGCCCTGTTCAATTTCCTTCAAGCCTTTCATGACCTGGAAACCATTCAGGCCAGGCATCTGGAGGTCGAGCAGGATCAGGTCGTAACAATGCTGGCGGTGCAGGGGGCAGACCTGTTCGGGGAGCATGGTCGAGCTGACGCAGGCGTAGCCTTCCTCGCGCAATATCTCTTCCATCAGTTCGATATTGTCGGCGGAGTCGTCTACAACCAGTATTTTTGCGTTCAGTATGTCTTCTCGGCTTGGCATGCGGGGTCTCGGTCAAGGCGAATATGCACTACAAGTGCTGCGCTTATTTTAATCTGTTCACAGTGTAACAGTGTATCGAACATTTCTTGTAGGACAGCGCCGCATAAAGTGGTAGGAGGGGCAATGATGCTTTCAACGCTTGTTGGGTGTTGATAAGGTGGCAACTGTTGCAATCAATTCGCTCGGCTCGACCGGCTTGGAAATATGCGCGCCGAACCCTGCTTCCAGGGCCTTAAGCCGGTCTTCCGAACGGGCGAATGCGGTCAGCGCCACGGCAGGAACATTGCCGCCGCTATCGCGTCCCAGCGCCCGGACCTGGGCCAGCAGGGCGAAACCATCCACCTCGGGCATGCCGAGGTCGCTCACCAGGACATCGGGCGGGTCGTTGCGGATGGCTTCCAGGGCGTCGGCGGCGTTGGCCGCGGTCCGTACGCTGGCGTGACAATCCGAGAGGATGCGCTTGATCAGGTCGCGTGCGTCGGGCTCGTCGTCCACCACCAGGACGTTGAGCCTGGACAGGTCGCGCACCAGGCTGTCGGGTGTTTGCAGCGGCGCCAGCGAGGACGGCGGCAGATAGGGCGGGCGGTCGGCGCGCGCGGCCGGCAGCTGGCGGGTGGCGGCCGGCAGCTCGATGGTAAAGCTGGCGCCCTGGTTTTCGCCGGCGCTGTCGACGCTGACCGTGCCGCCGTGCTGTTCGATCAGGTGCTTGACGATCGACAGGCCCAGGCCCAGGCCGCCGTGCTTGCGCGTGGTGGAGGCGTCGGCCTGGCGGAAGCGCTCGAACACATGGGCCATGAATTCAGCGGCGATCCCGACCCCGGTGTCGGAGACGGTGATCTCGACATGGCCGTCCACCTGTCTCAGGGCGATGCTGACCGTACCGTCACGCGGCGTGAACTTGATGGCATTCGACAGCAGATTCCAGATCACCTGCTGCAGACGCGCGGGGTCGCCCGCGATCACCCCCGCATTCGGGGCATAGTTTCTTTCGATGCGGATATTTTTGGCGTCAGCTGCCGGGCGCACGGTCTCGATGGCTGCGTCGATGAACATGGCCGGCGACACCGCCTGCATGTCGAGCAGGACTTTGCCGGAAGTGATGCGGCTCATGTCGAGCAAGTCTTCGATCAGCTGCGCCTGCGCGCGCGCGTTGCGTTCGATGGTCTGCAGGCCGCGCTGCAGGTCGGCCTGGTCGCGGCTGCCGCGCCGCAGCACCTGAGCCCAGCCCAGAATGGCGGACAGCGGGGTACGCAGTTCGTGCGAAAGGGTGGCCAGGAACTCATCCTTCATCTGGCTGGTGCGTTCGGCCTCGGCGCGCGCCGAACGTTCGCTTTCAAGCAGCACCTTGCGTTCCTCGGCCGCATGCTGGGCTGCTTCGTACAGGCGGGTATTGTCGATGGCGACCGCGGCCTGGGCCGCGATACCGCCAATGATGCGCTCGGTACGGTCGCTAAAGATGCCGGCTTCGGGATGGCCGAAGAACAGATTGCCCAACACCTCGCCTGAACGCGCCACGACCGGCACGGCCAGGTAGCTGCGCACTTGCGGCTGGGTCCAGGCAATGCCGTGCTGGGCCGGCGCCGCCGGGTAGCGCGGATCGATGCTGATGTCGTCCGAACGGATCATGCCCTCGCCACGCACGCTGGGGCCGAAAGGCACAGTCGAGTGTGGCTGTCCATAACTGGTGAATTCGGGTGGCGCGGCGCCGGAGACGGTGTGCAGGGTGAACAGGTCGCCGTCGCTATCCTTGCCGTGATAGAAGAAGGCGCCAAAGCGGGCGCCGCTGATGCCGGTGGCGGCATCGGTGACGGTTTGCAGCAGGGAGCGCAGGTCGCGCTGGGAGGCGAGGGCACTGCCCGTGCTGTTGAGCAGTTCAAGGACGTTCGATTCCTCACGCAGCGCCTGCTCGACACGCTTGACCTGGTCGACATCGGTACTGGTGCCGAACCAGCGCACCACATGGCCGAGACGGTCGCGCACGGCATTGACGCGGGTCAGGAACCAGCGGTATTGGCCGTCGGCGCCGCGGATCGGGTACTCCATCTCGAAGGGATTGCCGGTGCGGATGGATTCGTGCCAGCGCTGCAGCATTTGCGGCAAGACTTCCGGGTCGTGCGTCGTTTGCCAGCCCCAGCCCATCATCTGTTCGGGGGTGGTGCCGGTGTATTCGTACCAGCGCTTGTTGAACCAGACGATGGCGCCGTCGGCCTGGGCCATCCAGGCCAGCTGCGGAATCGAATTGGCCAGCGCGCGCAGGACTTCCTCGCTCTCGCGCAAGGTATCCTCGGCGCTCTTGCGGGTGGAAATGTCCTGGACCACACCGGTCATGCCGATGAGCTTGCCATCGCGGTCATAATCGGCCCGCCCGACCACCCCGATCCAGCTCGGCACGCCGCCGGCGCGGTCAATGCGGCACTCGATGTTGAGGTCGGTATGCTGGGCGAAGGCTTGCAGAAATTCCGTGCGCGCCATTTCCTTGTCGCCATCGTGCAGCCGGGAGCGCAACTGTTCCCAGGGCAGCGCGGTTTCCGCTGCCAGGCCGAAGATTTCCGCGGCGCGCGCGCCCAGGGTGACCCGGTCGGCCTCGGCATCCCAGCGCCAGTCACCGAGGCGGCCGGCCGACAGGGCCACCTGCAGCCGGTTGCTGCCGTCAAGCAGCGCCTGCTCGTCGGCCTTACGCCGGCTAATGTCCTGGAAATAGACGGTCAGGCCTTCGGCCGAGGGATAGGCCCGCAGGTCGAGCCAGCAATGCAGCTGGGCATAGAAAAACTCGAAGCTGATGGTTTGCTGCACTTCCATCGCGCGCCTGAACTGGGACTCCATGGCGCTGCCCTGCAGTTCCGGAAACTCGTCCCAGAGCACCTTGCCCAGCATGCTGTCGCGGCTGCGGCCCTCGGCTGACAGCAGCTGCAGGGCGCGCGCATTGATATAGGTCAGGCGCCACTCATGATCGACCGCCCAGAAGCCATCAGTGAGGCTTTCGAGCATTTTCTCCATGCGGACATTGGCCTGGCGAAGGGCATCCTTGGTTTCGAGCAGCTCGCGCTGGGCGCGCTGACGGGCCGCCAGCACGCTGTTGGCGTTGCGCAGGGCCACTGCGCGCATCAGGGCTTCTTCGTCGTATTCTTCGCTCACGCACATCCCCCGCCCGAGCGCGCCGCGCAAGGCGCGGTCTGCTCGCCGTCCCCGCGCTGCGCGGCCCGGAGGGCCAGGAGGGGCGGGCGGGGCGTGTTACCGATCAACTCGGTTGGAATCGACATCTGTGGTTCAGCAATCTTCAAGGAGTGGGTGCTGCTATAGGCCGGGAAAGATCCCATGCACATCGCACCTGGATGGCTTGCACTTGATTCTAGCCCATGCACGTTCCGATGCTACACACGCTTGGACGGTTCCGGGCTGTCCAGCGGCGGCCCGCTGATACGCGCCAAGGCTTGCTGCAGGTGTTCCAGTTCGTAAGGTTTTTGCAGCGACTGGTGGGCAAATTCCACGTGGCGCAACAGGGCATCGCCATAGCCGGAAGCAAAGATGACCTTCAGCGAGGGCTGGCGCGCAACGGCCTGGCGCGCCATGTCCACGCCCGACATGCCGGGCAGGCTGACGTCGGAAAACAGCACATCGTAGCGGCGCTCGGCCAGCATGTTCAGGGCGCCTTCCGCATGGCCGACGCCGTCGGCCTCGTGGCCGAAGGCCTTGAGCATTTCGCAGACCAGGTATTGGGAGTCGAGGTTGTCTTCCACCACCAGGATGCGCAATGCTGTATCCGCTTCCTCCTGCTTGGCCTGGCTCACCCCAATGACGCACAGCACGCCGCCGGGCTTGCCGTCCGCGTCCGGGACCGGGGTCAGGTGCAGGTCGCATTCGGACTGAACGGGCCGGCCGTCGAGCAGGGTGGCCACGTGCACGCGTTCCAGGTGCAGCGATTCGCCGGCCAGTGCACGCTCGACCGCGCCGGGGGCGGCGTTGAGCAGGCCGGGCAAGATGGCCGGTACGTGGCCGCCGGGCACGCTGCCAGGACGCAGACCGGCGAACTCGGCATAACGCTTGTTGTAGACGACAATCCGGCGCGCTCCCCACAGCAGCAGCGTGGGCAGTGGCGTGTTGTGCACCAGGTCGACGGCCAGGCGCAAGCCGGGCGGCCATGCGGCCGCTGCGCCAAGGTCGGTCGCCGACCAGTCGAAGGCTGGGCCGGCAGTGGCGTATTTACCGGGTTCGGGCATGGGAAACCTGTATCATCTGGTGGTATTGTTCAAGCACAAAGATGAGCGAATCCTACACTAAATTGCGTGCGATCAGAGCGATGTCGCGCGCGCTGGCCGCACCGGGCGCCGTCACCAGGCGCCTTCTCAATGCCCGGCGCGATCGAGGACAGTATGGGCGCGGGGTAGTGCGCGCTTCAGGGCAGCGCGGGGGCTTGACCAGGCTTGCGGGCAAAAAAAAGCCCGCTCCAGGGAGCGGGCTGAATCTATTTTCTTGGAGGAGAATAGAGGAGACAGGTGCATCATGACCCATCGCCTGACAAAAATCCAATTTTTGTTTGTGATGACAGATATTTGTTTTATGTATACTGAGTAACAATGGAGATTGCAGCATGGCAAGCATCGTTCGTCACCGCAAGGTCAACATCGTCGTCCTCGATCCGGATGAGCCCATAGCGGGACATTGCAAACCGGGCGACATCGCCATCAGCGCCGCGCCGGACGGCTGGTGGACCAGCTTCATCGGCCCGGACGGCGAGATCGACAGCTACGATATGCCTTATCCAACGTATAAGGAAGCCTTATGGGCGGCCAAGGCCGCGGCCGAGTTCGGCGTCTAGCGCTGCGACCCGGCTCAGCGGCAGGCCGGGCTGACCGGCGGCTTGGCGCGCGCCTCGCGAGTCAGCAGTTCCGGCCGGTCGTAGGGTAGGTATCCCATCCAGAACCAGGGCATGCAGGTTTCGCCGAAGGCCGCTTGGATGGCCGGCAGGAACAGGCGCTTGGCATTGGCGCTATTGCTGAGCATGACGACGCCGCTGCCCTGGCGCAGGAAACCGAGCATCAAATTGTTGGTGCCGTCATCGCTGCCTTCCTTGAAAAACACGGGGCCAAAGGGCGAGCGATACACCGGCCAGCCCAGGCCGATGGACAGTTCAATGGGGCGGTAGGCCTGCGTGCTGCCGGGCCAGTGCGAAGGAAACTGTTGCGGCGAATCGATGGCGAACTGAGGCGACAGCATGGCCTTGCGCGCCGTCGGCGACAGGCCGTCTCCACGCAGCACACCCGCCATGAACCGGGCCATATCAGCCAGGGTCGTGTCCATCGATCCTGCTGCGCGCGCCCGCGAGCGGCGTTCGTGGGGGAGGGGCGCACCGGCTTCGTCATAGTGGGTCACGGTCCGGCCCTCGAAATCGGCGCGCCACACCATGCTGGTGTCGCGCATGCCGAAACGGTCGAAGACGCGCTTTTGCATCAGCTCGCCCAAGGGTTTGCCGCTGCGCTCCTCCACCACCAGCTGAAGCGCCTGGATGCCTTCGCCCGAATACACATAGCGGCTGCCTGGTGTGAATTTGATATCGAGTTTCTTGTTCTCATTGATCCAGCGCCAATTCAGCAGTCCGCTGGTATGGCTGAGCAGCATGCGGGGCGTGAACAGTTTCCAGCGCTCGTCACCTTTCAGATCGGCAAACCCTGGGTAGTCGGGCAGCGGCTTCTTCAGCAATTGCGGCAGGGTGGCGTCCAGCGTCAGAACACCTTCGTCGGTCAATTGCATGACCAGCCAGGCGAAGGCGGCCTTGGTCAGGGAGGCGCCGTACATGATGTGATCGGTACGCAGGGGAGTCTGGGTGGCGCGGTCGGCAAGGCCGAAAGCGCGCTGGTGGACCACCTGCCCCCGATCGATCAGGGCCACGGCCAGTCCCGGCACCCCGGCCGCCTGCATCAAGCGCGGCAGGTCGGCATCGAGCTGGCTGGCAGCGGGCAGGTGCAGCACGGCAGTTTCCGGGGTCGCGATGGCTATGGCAGGCAGAGTGGCAGCCTGCGGCGGGGACGGGGTTGCGGCGCATCCGGCCAGGAGGCAGGCAAGGGTGGCTGGCGCGGCGATGGCAGTTGCCGCGATGGTCCGAGGGTGCATCGATACCTCCTTTTCTGGCGGCGCTTCCGCAGCGATCATAACGCGAATAAATACGTCCGCAGAGGCCGCTTCGTTGTAGAGTCGGCAAATTCCATTGAATTAATTGCGTTTACCTGTTGTCGGAGGCGCGCGCAGCTTTGTGCAGAGCAGAAAATGTTCTACGATAGCAAGCATGTTGAAACCCCCATTCCCGACCCTCGTTCCGGCGCCTGCGACCCTGCTTTGCGCAGTCTGCCGCTCGCCCGCCGGGAAGTCGACGGGAGCAGCTGCGCACACGCTCAGCTTGCCGTCCGGCGCGGGCGTCCGCTTTTGAAAGGCGCCGCCGACATGGACGGCCGCGCCGAGGGTGTTGCCGCCAGGGCCGCTATGGTGGCCGGCCCGGCGGATCAGGGGCGCCGGCGCCTGCTCCGGTGGCTGGCCAGCGGCTGCGCGCTGGGCGCGGGCAGTGTCGGCATGCCGGCAAGCGCCCAGCCAAACAATGCCGCCATGCTTGAACGCAGCGTCAAGGCGGCCTTCCTGTATAAATTCCTTGGCTATGCCGAGTTCGCACCGAGCACCTTCGCCGACGCTGCCACCCCGCTGACGATCGGCGTGGCCGGCGCCGACGAACTCGCCGCCGAGCTGGGGCGTATCGTGGCCGGCCGCAGCGTCCAGGGCCGCAGCGTGGTCGTCAAGATCCTGCGCGAGAACGAAGCGCCAAGCGGCGTGCATTTGCTGTTCGTGGGCGGCGAAGACAGCGCGCGCCTGCGCAGCATCCTGAAAGCAGGCGTGCCGCAGCGCATGCTGATTGTTACCGAATCGGAGAACGGCTTGCAGAACGGCAGCGTCATCAATTTCAAGATCGTCGAGGAGCGCGTCCGCTTCGACGTCTCGCTGGAGGCGGCTGACCGCAACAGCGTCAAGCTTAGCTCGCGGCTGCTGACAGTCGCCAATCACGTTCATAAGGGAGCGCCGTGATGCAACACGATACCGGCTCCGTCCGAAGCAAGCTGATCCTGATGGCCGTCTCGACCACCTTCGTGGCGCTGCTGTCGGCATCCATTGCCATGCTGCTGTACGACATGCGCACCTTCCAGCAGTACTGGGTGGACGACCTGATGACCCAGGCCGACATCATCGCCAGCGTCACCGCGCCCACCCTGGCCTTCAACGACGCCAAGACCGCCCAGGCCAACCTGGCCGTGCTGCGGGTGCGGCCGCAAATCCTGTCGGCCGCGGTGTACACCACCGGCGGGGCACGCTTCGCCTCCTACACCCAGGGCTCGCGCGAGTCGGCCTACCCGGCCAAACCCGGCAAGCCTGGCTATACCATTGGTGGCGGGGAACTGACCGTGTACCACAACATCGTCGACAACGGCGAGGTGCTCGGTACCGTGTACCTGCGCGCCCGCTACGGCCTGACCGAGCGTCTGCTCAATTACGGCGCGATTCTGGGTGCCGTGCTGCTGGGCGCCCTGGTCATCGCCGGCCTGGTCGCCTCGCGCCTGCAGGAAGGCATCACCCGGCCCTTGCTGGCGGTGACCAATGTCGCGCGCGAAGTCATGCAGCGGCGCGACTTCAGCCTGCGCGTCCCCGGCAACGCGCGCGGTGAAATCGGCGTGCTGGTGGCAGCCTTCAACGACATGCTGGCCGAGATCGGACGCCGTTCCCACGCCCTGCAGGAGGCCAACCTGACCCTGGAGCACGAGATGCAGGTGCGCCACCGGGCCGAGGAAGCGCTGCTCGTGGCCGACCGCCGCAAGGACGAATTCCTGGCGACCCTGGCGCACGAACTGCGCAATCCGCTTGCGCCCATCCGCACCGGACTCGATATCCTGCGCATCCGCAGCGGCGACGCCCAGGCCACCCAGCGCGCCACCGACATCATGGAGCGCCAGTTGCGCCAGATGGTGCGGCTGGTCGACGACCTGCTGGACGTCTCGCGCATCAATACCGGCAAATTCGCAATCAAGATGGGCCGGGTCGAACTCAAGGCCGTGGTCAACGACGCCCTGGAAGTCGTACGTTCCTACATCGAGCTGCATGGCCATGAACTGGTCATCGACCTGCCTGACCGCCCGGTGTTCCTGCACGGCGACGCCACCCGCCTGGCGCAGATCCTGTCCAACCTGCTCAACAACGCCGCCAAGTACACCAATCGCGGTGGGCGCGTGAGCCTGGCGGCGCGCGTCGAAGAGCGCGACCTCATCATCAATGTGGCGGACAACGGCATCGGTATCGCGCCGGACATGCTCAACCACGTGTTCGAAATGTTCGTCCAGGTCGACTCCACTCTGGAGCGCACCAATGCCGGCCTGGGCGTCGGCCTGTCGCTGGCGCGCCGCCTGGTCGAACTGCATGGCGGCAGCATCGTCGCCCATAGCGCCGGCATCAACCGCGGCAGCGAATTCGTGGTGCGCCTGCCGATCGTGGTTGAGCCGGAGATGCCCACCAAGACCATCCCGGCCGCCTTCATGACCGCCGAGACTTACCGTATCCTCCTGGCCGACGACAACGTCGACTTTGTCAACAGCATCGGCGCGCTGCTCTCGGCCATGGGGCATAGCGTGGTCATCACCCACAATGGCCCCGATGCCCTGACCGCGGCGGCGCGCTTTTGTCCGGACTACGCTTTCCTGGACATCGGCTTGCCGCAGATGTCCGGTTACGATCTGGCGCGCGGGATCCGCCGCCTGTCGTGTGGCCAGATGACCTTGCTTATTGCGGTCACCGGCTGGGGGCAGGAAAAGGACCGCCAGCTCGCGTTTGAAGCCGGGTTCGATCATCACATGGTCAAGCCCGTGCGCTTCGAGCAGATTGAGGAAATCCTCAGTAACCGGAGTGTCATCAAAAAAGTGCGTACCTGAACCGGGAGTGCGGACCTGGCCAACCCGTGCGCCAGATCCGCGTCCTGCTGCCCCCGGCGTGGCGTCGCGTCAGCCCTGGTTGGCGGCCTTGCGGCGACGCACCAGCATGCCCACCACACCCAGGCCGGCCAGCAGCATGCCATAGGTTTCAGGCTCAGGCACTGGTGTCAGCATCATCGAGCCGCCGAAGCTGCCCGAGGTGGCCGACACCAGGCTGCCGCTCACGCGCAGGTAATAGTTACCCAGCGGCAGAGCATCGGCCCGGATGGTCCAGATATCCTGGGCCCCGCTGCTGCCCAGTACGCCAGCGGTGATCAGATCGCCCGCGCTGGAAAACAGGCTCAGGCCCGAAATATCGAGGCCCACGTCGGCTGTCCGGCTGATCGACGCCACGATCGCATCCAGGTTGTGCGGCTCGTTTGTTACCGAAAACCTGAAGCGGTCGGCAAAGGTGTTGCCTTCGTTATTCATGTCGAACGAGTCGCCGAAATAGGCACTGTTATCGAGGATGGCCAGCGCCTGCGGGTTGCTGGAGATATCGTCAGCGTAGGCCGCCGACGTGCCGAGAGATGCAGTTGCTAAGACAAGTGCAGCAATCAGGGATTTCGAATTTTTCATAAGGTTGCCTCGTAGAGAAATCAGCCGCACATCGCAGCCTGGTTAACAAGAATCGGGGTACTTCATGCTAGCAAAGACGCGTTCAACATCGGCCGTATGAGGACCAGTGCGCGCAACGCTCGCGATTCTTCACGTGGGGCAAATAAGTTCTTGAGGGTAAGTAGGCATCGCTGCTCTTCATAGGAGAGCAAGCGCCTTTCTGATGCGCGGGAGAAAAGATTGGCAGTTTTGCCATTTATATGTAGGCTTGGTCCTACTTGAAGGAGGGGAGTGATCCTCTGACCAGGCCGCCGGAGTTTTGCCCGGCCAATTAAGATGAATTTGCAAGCGATGGCCGCATGTCAGTTGCCGGCCGTAAGGTTTCTACTCACAGAGGCAGCGACAGCAGAAAGGGAACGGAAAAGAAAAAGGGCCCCCAGATTTCTCTGAGGGCCCTTCGTCTTACGAATTTTGGTGCGGCTGGCAGGAATTGAACCCACGACCCCTTGGTTCGTAGCCAAGTACTCTATCCAGCTGAGCTACAGCCGCGAAAGACAAGATTATAGCAGCACTTTTCAAATTAGCAAAGTGTCTCCGCAGGACAGACCAAATTCTTTGAAGCAAAAGTTTGGGGTAGGGGCAAGGTGGGTAAAGCAGGCCGGGAGTTGAGCCATCCGCCACGCGTATCCGCGGCGAAAGGGCGGCGGCGAAAAGGCGGGCAAACGCGCCGACAAGCGCAGCGCGCAATCCACAAAGAAAAAGGGCCCGAAGATTTCTCTACGGGCCCTTCATCTTACGAATTTTGGTGCGGCTGGCAGGAATTGAACCCACGACCCCTTGGTTCGTAGCCAAGTACTCTATCCAGCTGAGCTACAGCCGCGAAAGCAAACATTATAGCAGCTTCGTTTCATTTTCGGAACCCCGTTTTTCGCGGCGCCGTCTTCAAAACTTGCTCTCTTCAAGGTGCTTGCCCCTCGAAGAAGCAGCATTGTAGTGGCTCACCCGCAGTTTGTCCAGTGCCTGAATTGATGTGGCTCTTAAGCAATTAATGTTCTGTGAGCTGCGGGCATCTGTTAGATTAGCTCTATTGATTTGGTCCATTGATTTTGCTCCGTTGCTTCGCCTCATTGCCAGGAATCGGGTTCGTATGCCAGGAATTGCGAGTCGCCTCAGTTCAGGGTTGCGCCGCCGCAGCCAGTGGGCGCCGTGGGCGTACGCCGTGCTCATGGGCGTCGCGCTGTGCTGGTGTCTGATCCCGCTGCCGGGACAGGCCGCGCCATCGCGCAGCCTGCGCTTCGAGCATCTGGACGTGGAAGAAAACCTGTCGCAGGAATCGGTCATCAATATCCTGCAGGACCGTCAGGGATTCATGTGGTTCGGGACCCAGGCCGGCTTGAGCCGCTACGACGGTTACAAGATGACCGTCTTCAAGAACGATCCGGTCGATCCCGCCAGTATTCCCGATAACTACGTGTCCGCCTCGTATGAGGACAGCCAGGGCCGCCTGTGGTTCGGCACCAAGGGCGGCCTGGCGCGCTTCGACCCCGCCAGCCAGACCTTCACCCGCTATGAAGCGAGCCGCCCGCGCCAGGGGGCGCCGGGGAACCGCATGATCGCCGCCATCGTCCCCGATGGCACTGCCGGCCTGTGGCTGGCCTCAGGCGAGGGCTTGCTTCACCTCGATTTCGCCAGCGGCGCCTTCACCAGCCTGCGCCACGATCCGGCCGATCCGTCCAGCATCGGCGACGACCGTGTCATCGCGCTGGCGCTGGCGCCCGATGGCGCCGTCTGGGCCGGCACAGTGGCCGGCCTGAACCGGCTGGTGCCAGGCAGCCGGCGCTTTGAACGCTTTGCCGTCGGCGCGCCGGGTGAGCCCTTGCGCAACAGCGTGCATGCACTTTCGTTCGGCACTGACGGTAGCTTGTGGATCGGGACTGGCCAGGGAGTGGAGCAGTGGCGCCTGGGGCAGGGCGCACCAGTCCGCCAGCGTATCAGCGCCGAACAGGGCGTGGAGCAGGGCCGCATCCTCGCGCTGCACCACGACAGCCAGGGCAATCTGTGGATCGGCACCGAACTGCACGGCCTGAAGTGGCGCGATCCCCAGAACGGGCGCATCGCCGGCTACCGCAACGAGGCGCTCAATCGCCATTCGCTGTCCGACAACCAGGTCGCTTCCGTGTTCGTGGACCGCACCGGCACCCTGTGGGCAGGCACCTGGTTCGGCGGCGTCAACCGCACCGACCTGGCCAGCGGCGGTTTCGAACGCCTCAGCCACGCGCCGGACGATCCGGCCAGCGTGGGCGGCAACAAGGTGCGGGCCATGGCCGCCGACGCCGACGGCCACCTGTGGCTGGGCCTGACCGGGGCCGGCCTCGACCAGCTGGACGCGGCCAGCGGCAAGGCGCGCCATTACCGGCATGTTCCCACCGACGGCGCCAGCCTCCCGAACGATATCGTGACGGCGGTGGCCGCGGATGGGGGGCGCATCTGGGTCGGCATGCCGACCGGCCTGGCGTGGCTCGATCCACGCAGCGGCAAATTCACTTCGCAGCGCTTGCCGGGCGAGCCGAGCGCATCGCATGTACAGCGCCTGATGCTCGATCGCGGCGGGCGCCTGTGGATCGTCACCCGCGGCGGCGTACACCGGCGCGATCCTGCCAGCGGCGCCATTGCCAGCTGGCGCCACGATCCGCGCGAAGCGGCCAGCCTGGGCGATAACTACGGCTTTTCCATCCTGGAGGACCGCAGCGGCGCGATCTGGATCGGCACCGACAATGGACTGGACCGTTTCGACCAGGCCAGCGGCCGTTTCACCCACTACCGTCATGACCAGGCCGATCCGGCCGGCTTGCGCCACAGCCGCGTGTACTATCTGTTCGAGTCGCGCAAGGGCGAGCTGTGGGTCGGCACGGCGGGCGGCCTGCACAAGCTGCAGCAGGGCGCGGACGGCGCGGTGCGCTTTCGCTTCTATCCGCTCAACGGCGCGCGTGCCGCCGATCCGGTCGGCGCGATCCTGGAAGACGCCGCCGGCATGCTGTGGGTGAGTACCACGGCCGGCATGGCGCGCTTCGATCCGGCCACAGGCCAGGTCCGCAATTTCACCTCGAAGGATGGCCTGATCGACGGCTCCTACTTTGTCGGCTCGGCGGCTGGCCAGCCGGACGGGCGCCTCAATTTTGGCGGCGTCAATGGCCTGACCACCTTCCTGCCTGCGCAGATCCGCGCCAATCCCACGCCGCCGGCGGTGGCGATCACCGATTTCCTGGTCTTCAACCGCTCGTTACGGGTTCCCGGAAATGCCGCGGGCACGGCGACGGACGGGCCGGCCGGCGCCGCCGCGCCGCTGACCCTGACCTACCGCGAGTCGGTGCTGTCGTTCGAATTCGCAGCCCTGCATTTCGCCGACCCCGAACGCAACCGCTACGCCTATCAGCTCGAAGGCTTCGACCAGGGCTGGGTCAATACCGATGCGGGCAAGCGTTTTGCAACCTATACCAACCTGGATCCGGGCAGCTATGTTTTCCGCGTACGCGCCGCCAACAAGGACGGGGTCTGGAACGAGACCCCGGCCACGCTGGCGATCACGATCACACCGCCAGCCTGGAAGACCTGGTGGTTCCGTCTCCTGGCTGTCGCGCTGGTGCTCGGCCTGTCGTACGCGCTGCTGCGCGTGCGCCTGGCGGCCTTGCTGCAGCAGCGCTCCCGCCTGGAGACACTGGTCGGCTCGCGCACCGCTGAGCTGCAGCTGCAAAAGGAATCGGTGGAGCGCCAGAAGCAGGAGGCCGAGCACCAGAAGGAAGTCATCGAGCAGGCGCACCGCAATATCTCCCTGCTCAGCGAGATCGGCCGCAAGCTGACCGCGAACCTGGACAGCGAATCGATCATGCTGCTGCTGTACGCGCATGTGAATGAGCTGATGGATGCCAGCGTGTTCGGCATCGGCGTCTACCGTCCGGAGCGCGCCATGATCGACTACCCCTTCGCCATCGAGCGCGGCAAGCGCTATGCGCCTTACACACGCAGCATGGACGAAGCCAACCAGCTGCCGGTGTGGTGCATCACACACGCGAGCGAAATATTCATCAACGATCTGGAGGCCGAGTACACGCGCTACATCGAACACCTGCGCTTCGTATCGGGTGCCGAAGAGATGGGCATGCTGGAAGACGGCAGTCTGCCGCGGCCGCCGCGCTCGCTGCTGTATGTACCGATCTCGGTCAATGGGCGGGTGCTGGGCGTGGTGACTGTGCACAGCTACCGCGCCAACGCCTATGAGCGCATCCACCTGGACATGCTGCGCACCCTGGCCGCCTACGTCGGCGTCGCTTTCGACAATGCCGAAGCCTATCGCCAGCTGAAAAGCACGCAGGTGCAGCTGGTGGCCCAGGAGAAGCTGGCTGCCCTCGGCTCGCTCGTGGCCGGGGTGGCGCACGAACTCAATACACCGATCGGCAACAGCCTGCTGATGGCCAGCACCTTGCAGGAACGGACCGACAATATGGCGCACAAGTTCGATGGCGAAGGCGTGCGCCGCTCCGAACTGAAGGCCTTCATCGGGGCCTCGCAGGAAGCGTCGGCCCTGATCATGCGCAGCCTGCTCAGTGCCGCCGACCTGGTCAACAGTTTCAAGCAGGTGGCGGTGGACCAGGCCAGTGCTCAAAGGCGCAGCTTCAATCTGGAGCAGGCCACCCACGAAATCGTCGCGACCATGATGAACCAGGTGCGCAAGACCGGACACGTGCTGGAGATGGCGGTAGCGCCGCATATCGAGATGGACAGCTTTCCCGGCCCGTACGGGCAAGTGATCATCAACCTGATTAACAACGCACTGCTGCATGCCTTCGACGGGCGCGGCACCGGCATCATGCGCATCAGCGCCGCCATGGCCGCACCGGACCGGGTGCGCATTGAGTTTCACGATAACGGGGTCGGCATCCCCGTCGAACACCAGGCGCGCATCTTCGATCCCTTCTTTACCACCAAGATGGGGCAGGGCGGCTCCGGCCTTGGCCTGAACATCACCTACAACATTGTTACCTCTTTGTTGGAGGGCAGTATCCGGGTCGAGAGCCAGGGCCAGGGCACGTCCTTTATCATGGAGCTGCCGCTGGCGGTGGCGGCCCAGGCCATCTAGTGCGATACTGGTGGCCGACATCAAGGCCCCGGGCCCACATCTTGACAAGGCTTGCATGACCATCATTACCACTGTTGAAGACCTGCGGGTCCTGGCCAAAAAACGCGTACCGCGCATGTTCTACGATTACGCCGACGCCGGCTCCTGGACCGAATCGACCTACCGCGCCAACGAGGATGATTTCGCCAAAATCAAATTCCGCCAGCGCGTGGCCGTCAACCTGACTGACCGCAGCACGCGCAGCACCATGATCGGCCAGGATGTGGCCATGCCGGTGGCGCTGGCGCCAACCGGGCTGACCGGCATGCAGCATGCCGACGGTGAGATTCTCGCTGCCCGCGCCGCCGAAAAATTCGGCGTGCCCTTCACCCTGTCGACCATGAGCATCTGTTCGATCGAGGACGTCGCCGCCCACACCAGCAAGCCTTTCTGGTTCCAGCTGTACGTGATGAAGGACCGTGAATTCATCAACCGCCTGATCGACCGCGCCAAGGCCGCCAGGTGTTCGGCGCTGGTGCTCACGCTCGACCTGCAGGTGCTGGGACAGCGCCACAAGGACATCCGCAACGGCATGAGCGCGCCACCGCGCATGACGCTACCGAACATTCTCAACCTGATGACCAAGCCGCGCTGGTGCATGGGCATCCTGGGCACGCCGCGCCGCGGCTTCGGTAACATCGTCGGCCATGCCAGCGATGTCTCGGACATGTCCTCGCTGTCCGCCTGGACCGCGCAGCAGTTCGATCCGGCCCTGTCCTGGGCCGATGTGGAATGGATCAAGCGCCGCTGGGGCGGCAAGTTGATCATCAAGGGCATCATGGATCCGGAGGATGCGCGGCTGGCAGCCGACAGCGGCGCCGATGCGCTGATCGTGTCCAACCACGGCGGGCGCCAGCTCGATGGCGCCCAGTCCAGCATTGGCGCCTTACCGGCGATCGTGGAGGCGGTGGGCAAGCGGATCGAGGTGCACATGGATGGCGGTGTGCGTTCGGGCCAGGACGTGATCCGCGCGCTGGCGCTGGGTGCCAAGGGCGTATATATCGGACGGCCGTTTCTGTACGGGCTGGGAGCGATGGGCGAGCAGGGCGTGAGCAAATGCCTGGAGATCATCCGCAACGAGCTCGATCTGACGATGGCCTTTTGCGGTCTGCGCGATGTCAATCACGTGGATCAGAACATCCTGCTGCCCGGGACGTTCTGATCGCAGCAGCACTGCACCTCAGTGCTGAACAATCGCGGAAACGTTGCCGCTGCCGCTCTGCACGATGGCGGCCACGAAGCCATTGCCGGTCTGCGTGATTGCCGCCGTATTTGCCGCGCCCATGCCAAGGCTGCCGGTCTGCGTGATCGTCGCCGTGTTGCTGTTGCCGGTCTGGGTGATCAGCGCTTCGCTCGCGTTCTGGCGCTGGATGGTGGTGGCGTTGTTGTTGTTGCCCAGCTGGCGGATGTCGCTGGCGTTATCGTGGCCCTGTTCATCGGCCAGCGCCAGATTGTTGTTGCCGATCTGCTGGATCGACTGGCCCCACGTGAAGTAGGTATCCTTCTGGCGCACGGTGGCGCTGTTGGCGTTACCCACCTGTTCAATCGAAACACCCGAATACTGGGCGTTGTCCTGGTCGACGACCGCGGTGTTGAAGTCGCCCGTCTGGTCGATGTGCGGCCCGGCGAAGCCTGACCCGACCTGCGTCACCGTGATCGCATTGTCGTTCCCGGTCTGGGTGGTCACGATACTGAAGGGGAAGACGCCGGACTGGTTGAAGTTGGCCACGTTGCGGTTGCCGACCTGGGTCATGATATTGTCAGCCTCGCCTGAATTGGTCTGGCTGACAATGCCGACGTTGTCGTTGCCGGTTTGCGCGATGATGGTGCTGCTGCGGTCCAGATTATCCTGCCACAGGCTGGCCTGGTTGCCATTACCGGTCTGGGTGATGCTGCCGCTGGTGTCGGTCGAATTGAGCTGGATGATGCCGGCGGTGTGCGCCACCGGATTGCCTGCCACGTTGTTGTTGCCGGTCTGGGTGATGGAGGCACTCAGCGGGGCGCCGAGGTCTTGCTGTTCGACATACAGGGTGTTGCCAGTTCCTGCCTGGACGGTGGCGACGGTGACCTGGGCCGACGCGGTGAGACTGACACAGGCGAGTGCGAGCGCGGCCGCGATGGCCGATAAGGCGGTTTTCATGGGTGACTCCTTGAGGGTGGCGGAGGCGCCGCCAGCGTTGGCGGCGTCAAGAAACGAGTGTAGCCACCGCTTCCGCGCCGCCTTTGACAGTGCTCAACTTGATTACGACACGCTTTGACGCTGGCCCCCGCCTTCACAGGGTGTTGATCGCTTGCCCTGACGCGTAGGCTTCGATGTTTTCGATCAGCATGTCCGCCAGGGTTTGCATGGCGCCGGCGCTGGCCCAGGCCACGTGGGGCGTGAGGATAAAGTTCGGCAGCGCCAGGACCTCGGGCGAGAGCAGCGGATTGTCCGGCAGCGGCGGTTCCTGGCTCAATACATCGAAGCCGGCGCCGCCGATCAGGCCTTCCTGCAGCGCATGCGCCAGCGCCGCTTCGTCCACCAGTCCACCGCGCGCTGTATTAATCAATAGCGCGCTGCGCTTCATGCTGGCCAGTTCGGCGGCGCCGATCATGTGGCGTGTCTGTTCGGTCAGCGGCAGGTGCAGGCTGATAACGTCGGCGCTTCGCAGCAGTTCATCCAGCGGCAGCACGGTGACGTCGGGATCGTCCGGCGGCGTGCGCGTCGCCACGCAGACCTGCATGCCGAAGGCGCGGCAAAGCTGGGCCACCTTGCGTCCCAGTGCGCCGTAGCCGACGATGCCCAGGCGGCTGCCCGCCAGGTCGGCGATCGGATGGTCGAGCAGGCAAAAGCGGCTGGACTTCTGCCACAGGCCGGCCTCCACGTCGGCGCTGTAGGCGCGCAACTGGCGGCGCAGGGCGAGCATCAGGCTGATGACGTGTTCCGGCACCGACACCAGCGAGTAGTTGCGGATGTTGGCGACCACAATGCCGCGCGCGCGGCAGGCATCCAGGTCCACATTGTCGGTGCCGGTGGCCGCAATCGCCACCATCTTCAGGTCCGGCAGCTGGGCGATGGTCGCGGCCCGCAGCGGCACCTTGTTGGTGATGGCGATGCTGGCGCCGCGCAGGCGCTCGGCCACCTGGTCCGCGCCTGTCGCCGGATATTCGCGCCAGTCGTGATCGAACGATGGACGCCGTACTTCGGCCATCAGGCTGTCGCGGTCGAGAAAAACAATAGTGTGCATGCTGAGTGTCCTCAAGGTTTTTTGAGCTGGAGCCGGGGCTGCGACTGGAACAGGTCGGCGACCCACTCGACGAAGACGCGGACCTTGGCCGACAAGTGGCGGTTTTGCGGATACACGATATGGACGGGCAGGGGTGCGCTGCCCCAGTCGGCCAGTACCATTTCGAGCTGGCCTGAGGCCACCATCGGCTCGGCCGCGTAGCTGGCCAGCTGCATCAGGCCCAGGCCGCGCATGCCCGCGCTCAGGTAGGCGGTGGCATCGTTGAAGGCCACGCAGGCCGGCGCCGCCATGACAATGGTTTCGTCGCCGCGCACGAAATCCCAGTCGTAGGTCTTGCCCGTCTTGGATGAAAAATAATTGATGCAGCGGTGAGCAGCCAGGTCGCGCGGGTGGGTCGGGCGCCCGTGCTTGTCCAGGTATTCCGGGGTGGCGCAGGTGACGAAGTCGATCACGCCGATGCGGCGTGCGATCAGGGCCGAATCGGGCAGGGCGCCGCCACGGATGGCGCAGTCCACCCCTTCTTCAATCAGGTCGACCGGGCGGTCGCTGCAACCGAGGTCGATGCGGATGTCCGGGTAACGGTGAAAAAACTCGTGCAGGGCGGGAATGAGGATGTCGTTGGCGACGCCGGTGGTGGTATCGACCCGCAGCCGTCCGCTGGGGTTGGCGCGGTTGCGCGAGAGCGACTCCTCGGCCTCGCGCACGTCCGACAGGATACGCAGGCAGCGCTCATAATAGGCAGCGCCGTCGGCGGTCACGCTGACCTGCCTTGTTGTGCGGTGCAACAATTTGACGTCCAGCGCTTGCTCGAGTCCCTGGACCAGGGTCGACACCGTTGCCTTGGGCAATTGCATGGCCTCGGCCGCGCGCGTAAAGCCGCCGGCGTCGACGACTTGCACGAACACTTCCATGGCTTGTAGTTTATTCATATTTCCCCGTATTGTTCGGATTCGTGAACAATCAATTCGCTCTTGCCCTATTTATCAGATTGTAGATCAAGTTTAAAGTGCTCGTACTGCATCAAAAGATGTGGCTTGAAAGGGAAGGAAAGGGGAATGGAAATGCGTTATCAAAAAGCAATCTTGGCAATAGTGACTCTGGCAATGGCGGTGATCACGATGACCGGTACCGCTTATACCGACCATTTTCCCCAGGCCACTCAAGCGGAAAGCATCGGTTTTGATGCACTTGCACATGACCTGTTCGGCAGTACCATGCTGGCCAGCGCCGACGACGCCTTGACCGAGGCGGTCAGCAAATGAGTTCGCCAGTGGAGTCGCCGCTGAACGCCTGGCCGCAGCTGAAGATCCGCGATCTGGAGGTCGCGGGTGCGGAAGGTCCCCTGGCTGCCCGCCTGTATGCGGGCGGCGAAGCGGGTACGAAGAAGGATGGCTTGATCGTCTTCTTCCACAGCGGCGGTTTCGTGGGCGGCGACCTGGACGAAGCAGACAGTTTTCTGAGGCATCTGGCCAGCTGCTCGATGGAGCAGCTGGTGCTGGCCTCGCGTTATACCCTGGCGACCGAGCGCCCGTTTCCGGCGGCAGTCGAGGACGCGCATGCGGTGCTGCTGTGGGCCAAGAAGCACAAGGCCAAGCTGGGCTGGACCGGCAAGCGCATGGTGGTGGCCGGCATTGAAGCGGGCGCCAACCTGGCCGCCGTCTGCGCCCTGATGGCGCGCGACCGCGGCGGTCCGGCCCTGGCCGGCCAGATTCTGATCATGCCCATGCTCGACCCCGGCCTGACGACGTGTTCGATGCGTGAAATCCCGCAGGACAAGTCGCTCGCGGCCATGGCCGATACCTGCGCCGCCGCCTATCGCGGTTACCTGCCGAACGCCGCCGACCGTACTCATCCTTACGCCTCGCCGCTGCAGTCGAGCCGACTGAAAAATCTGCCGCCGGCATTGATCTTGTCGGCCGAAGATGACCCATTACGCGACGAGGCTGAACAATACGGCGCCAAGCTGACCACCTGCGGCGTGACGACAACCGTCAAGCGCATGGCGCCCGCCCAGATGCAGGACGCGGCCGACCGCAACGATTGCGCCTGCAAGGCGGCCGCCCTCCAGGAAATCGGGAGTTTCCTGATGGGGCTGGATGTATCGCCCAGTCCTTCTTAACTAGTCCTACTTAGCAAGTCCCCAGCCAGCGCCGCGACCCGCGGTACCTAGCCACTAAAAAAGTTACCCCCGTGCAGCTGCGCTGAGCAACCCTCGCCGCAGCGTGCGGACCCTATTGCCTTACGTTTTACCCAGCAATACAGCAGGTTGCGCAGTTAGCACACTTCCGCCTGAATTATTAATAATTTTCATCAATAAGAGGAAAAAAATGAAAACCACTAATCAATTAATGACCTACGCGCGACCCCTGGCCGCTGCGATGGCAATGGCGGGCCTGGCGGCGATCACGCTGGCAGGATGTGAAAACGCAAACAGCAAGGCTGCCGAGGCGCCGCCTGCTGGTCCTCCGATCACGGCTGCTGTGGTGCTGGAAAAAACCATCACTGAGACCCAGGAATTCTCGGGCCGTCTGGAAGCGGTCGAGCGCGTCGACATCCGTTCGCGCGTGGGTGGCTTCATTACCGACGTCAACTTCAAGCCGGGCAGCATGGTCAAGAAGGGCGACGTCCTATTTACGATCGACGCCCGTCCGTTCCAGGCTGAAGCGAGCCGCGCCGAAGCCGCCGTCAGCTCCGCCAAGGCGCGCGCCGACCTGGCCAAGCTGGAACTGGCCCGCGCCGAGCGACTGCTGGCCGACAAAGCCATCGCCCAGCGCGAATTCGACGAGAAAGCTTCCGGCCTGAAGGAACTGGACGCCAATGTGCGCGCCGCTCAAGCCCAGTTGGAAGCGGCCAGACTCAATCTCGCTTACACCCGCGTGACCGCGCCGATCAGCGGCCGCGTCTCGAAGGCGGAAGTCACGACCGGTAACCTGGTCGATGGCGCGGTGATCCTGACCTCGGTCGTGTCGAACAATCCGATCTACGCCACCTTCGACGGCGACGAAGACACCTACCTGCGGGTTGGCCGCGTGGCCCAGCGCGGCGCGGCGGTCGGCGTCAAGGTGGGTCTGGCCAACGAAACCGGCTTCCCGCACCAGGGCAAGCTGGAATTCGTTGACAACCGCCTCGATTCGGCCACCGGCAGCGTGCGCATGCGCGCCACCTTCGACAATGCCGACAACACCCTGGTGCCTGGCCTGTTCGCCCGCGTGCAGCTCTCCGGCAGCGAAGGCAGCCAGACCAAGGCGATCCTGATCAGCGACCGCGCGGTCGGCACCGACCAGAACCGCAAGTTCGTCTACGTGGTGGGCGCCGACAGCAAGGCTGAATACCGCGCCGTCACGCTGGGTCCGACCGTGGACGGCCTGCGCGTGGTCCGCGACGGCATCAAGCCAGGCGAGAAAATCATCGTCAATGGCCTGCAGCGCGTACAGCCCGGCGCACCGGTCACGGCCCAGGTCATCGCAATGGATGCCGGGGCCGTACCAAAAGGCGAGGTCAAGGCGGCTGATACCAAGGCAGGCGATGCCAAGGGCACAGACAGCAAGGCAGCCGATACCAAGGCCTCCGCCAAGGCCGAACCAAAAGCGAAAGCTGAACTGCAGGTGGCCGATTCGAGCGCCGCGGTCAACACCAAGGAATAATAAAAATGAACTTCTCACGATTCTTCATCGACCGGCCGATTTTTGCGGCCGTCCTGTCGATCATTGTCTTCGTGGCCGGCCTGCTGTCGATCTTCAAGCTGCCGATCTCCGAATACCCCGACGTCGTGCCGCCATCGGTCGTCGTGCGGGCCCAGTACCCCGGCGCCAATCCGAAGGTCATCGCCGAAACCGTGGCTGCGCCGCTGGAAGAGCAGATCAACGGCACCGAGCATATGCTGTACATGTCCTCGCAGTCGACATCCGACGGTTCGCTCGCGCTGACCGTGACCTTCAAGGTCGGCACCGACATCGAGCAGGCCGAGTCGCAGATCCAGAACCGCATCCAGCGCGCCTTGCCGCGTCTGCCGGAAGAGGTGCGCCAGATCGGTGTCACCGCGGTCAAGAGCTCGCCCAACCTGACCATGGTGGTGCACCTGGTCTCGCCAAACGGCCGCTATGACGATGTCTACCTGCGCAACTACGCGGTCCTGAATATCAAGGACCAGCTGGCGCGTATCCAGGGCATGGGCGAGATCCAGATCTTCGGCGCAGGTGACTACGCCATGCGTATCTGGCTCGATCCGCAAAAGGTCGCCGGCCGCGGCATGACCGCCGCCGACGTCGTTGCCGCCGTGCGCGAACAGAACGTGCAGGTCGCCGCCGGCGTGGTGGGCGCTTCGCCGTCCAAGGACTCCGAGTTTCAGCTGACCGTCAACACCCAGGGCCGTCTGTCGTCGATCGAAGAATTCGGCGACATCATCGTGCGTACCGGCAGCGATGGCGCCATCACGCATCTGAAGGATGTGGCGCGCATCGAACTCGGTTCGAATTCCTATTCCCTGCGTTCGCTGCTGAATAATAAATCGGCGGTCGGCATGGGCGTGTTCGAAGCGCCAGGCGCCAACGCGCTGCAACTGTCCAGCGACGTGCGCAGCAAGATGGCGGAACTGTCGCAGAGCTTCCCGGAAGGCGTGAAGTTCAGTATCGAGTACGATCCAACCCAGTTCGTACGCGAGTCGATCAAGTCGGTCATCCACACCCTGCTCGAAGCCGTGGCCCTGGTGGTGCTGGTCGTGATCATCTTCCTGCAGACCTGGCGCGCATCGATCATCCCGCTGCTGGCCGTGCCGGTGTCGATCATCGGTACCTTTGCGGTGATGCTGGGCTTCGGCTTCTCGATCAATACCCTGTCGCTGTTCGGACTTGTGCTTGCCATCGGTATCGTCGTCGATGATGCCATCGTGGTGGTGGAAAACGTCGAGCGCAATATCGAAGCCGGGTTGTCCCCGCGTGAAGCGACCGTCCAGGCCATGCGCGAAGTATCGGGCCCGATCATCGCCATCGCGCTGGTGCTGTGCGCCGTGTTCGTGCCGATCGCTTTTGTGTCCGGCCTGACCGGTCAGTTCTACCGCCAGTTCGCCCTGACCATTGCGATTTCGACCGTGATCTCGGCGTTCAGCTCGCTGACCCTGTCGCCGGCTTTGGCCGCGGCCCTGCTCAAACCCCATGATGCGCCGAAAGACGCGCTAACTCGCGGCATGGACAAGGTCTTCGGTGGCTTCTTCCGCTGGTTTAACCGCTTCTTCGGCCGCGCTTCGACCCGCTATGAAAATGGCGTGAACGGTGTCTTGAAGCGCAAGAGCGCCTCGCTGATGGTGTACGCCGCCCTGGTGGTCGCCGCCTTCTTCATGTTCAAGGCAGTGCCAAGCGGCTTTGTGCCGGCCCAGGACAAGCAGTACCTGATCGGCTTCGCACAATTGCCTGACGCCGCCTCTCTGGACCGCACCGATGCCGTGATCCGCCAGATGTCCGAGATCGCCTCGAAGGTGCCCGGCGTGGAATCGTCGATTGCTTTCCCTGGCCTGTCGATCAACGGCTTCACCAATGCGCCTAACGCCGGTATTGTCTTCACGACCCTGAAGCCGTTCGAGCAGCGTACCGGCAAGGGCCTGTCCGGTCCCGAGATCGCTCAGGAAGTGAACAAGCGCCTCGGCGCCATTCAGGATGCCTTCATCATGGTGTTCCCGCCACCCCCGGTCAATGGCCTGGGTACTACCGGTGGCTTCAAGATGATGATCGAAGACCGCGCCAACGTCGGTTACGACGAGTTGTACAAGGCAGTGCAGGCAGTGCAGGGCAAGGCCTGGCAGAATCCGCAGCTGGCCGGTGTGTTCTCGAGCTTCCAGATCAATGTGCCGCAGCTGTTTGCCGACGTCGACCGGGTCAAGGCCAAGCAACTGGGCGTGCCGCTGCAGACGATCTACCAGACCTTGCAGATCAACCTCGGTTCGCTGTATGTGAACGACTTCAACCAGTTTGGCCGTACCTACCAGGTGCGTGTGCAGGCCGATGCGCCGTTCCGTTCGCAAGCCGACCAGATCGCGCAACTGAAGGTCCGCAACGACAAGGGCGAGATGATTCCACTGTCGTCGCTGATGCGCGTCAAGGACAGCTATGGCCCGGATCGCGTGCAGCGCTATAACGCTTACGTCTCGGCGGACATGAACGGCGGTCCGGCTCCCGGCGTGTCGTCCGGCCAGGCCCAGGCCGCGCTGGAAAAAATCGCCAGCGAAGTGCTGCCGAAAGGCGTGAGCTTCGAATGGACCGAACTGACCTACCAGGAGATTTTGTCCGGTAACACGATGGTGCTGGTGTTCCCGCTGTGCGTGCTGCTGGTGTTCCTGGTGCTCGCCGCTCAATACGAAAGCTGGACCCTGCCGCTGGCCGTGATCCTGATCGTGCCGATGTCGATCCTGTGCGCCCTGATTGGTGTCAAGCTGACCGGCGGCGACAACAACATCTTCACCCAGATCGCCTTGTTTGTGCTGGTGGGACTGGCCTCCAAGAATGCGATTCTGATTGTGGAATTTGCACGCGAACTGGAAGACCATGGCCGTACCGTTGTCGAAGCCGCACTCGAAGCTTGCCGCCTGCGTCTGCGTCCGATCCTGATGACGTCGATCGCTTTCATCATGGGCGTGCTGCCGCTGGTGTTCTCGAGCGGTGCCGGTTCCGAAATGCGCCATGCGATGGGTGTGGCCGTGTTCGGCGGCATGCTGGGCGTGACCTTCTTCGGCCTGTTCCTGACGCCGGTGTTCTACGTCCTGCTGCGTACCTTTGCACGCAAATTAGAGAACAAACATGACACCAAGCCGGAAGGCCTGGCAGTCGCAAAACTGGAAGGAGCCGTGTAATGGCCAACTTTTCGACCAACATGGGCAAGCGGATCGCACCGCTGCTGGCGGCACTGCTGCTGGTGGCCTGCTCCGCGCCCGAACTGAAGCAGCCGCAGATCGACATGCCGTCGGCATTCAAGGAAAGCGCCGTACCGGCGCAAGCCGCCGACGGCACCAGCTGGAAGGTAGCCCAGCCGGCTGAAGCGCAGCCACGCGGTGAGTGGTGGCTGGCGTTCAAGGATCCGGCGCTGACCGCCCTGATCGACGAAGCCACCCGCGCCAACGCCAACCTGGCAGTGGCCGCCGCCCGCGTCAAGCAGGCGAGGGCGCTGGCAGGCATCACGGAAGCGGACCGCATGATCCAGGTCGGCGCCGGGCTTGGCGCCCAGCGCAGCCGGGCTTCCGGCGTGTCGACCGGCCAGGCCGACAATGCGCAAGTCGCCCCGGCCAATTTTTACCAGGCCAGGCTGACCGCCAGCTACGAGGTCGACCTGTTCGGCCGCGTCGCCAACAACGTCAGCGCATCGCGCGCCGATGTGGCGGCGTCCGAGGCGACCTACAAATCGGTGCTGCTCTCGCTGCAGGCCGACGTGGCCCAGACCTACTTCAGGCTGCGCGAGACGGATGCCGAACTGGCGACCCTGAACCGCACCGTGGACCTGCGCACGCAAAGCGTGAAGGTCAACCAGAGCCGTTACGACAATGGCGATATTGGCGAATTCGACCTGGCGCGCGCCAAGACCGAACTGGCAACCGTGAAAGCGGAAGCGATCGGCCTGCAGCGTCAGCGCGTGCAGAACGAACATGCGCTGGCGGTCCTGCTGGGTAAACCGGCGGCCATGTTCACGGCCGACGTCAGCCCGCTGGTCGACAGCAAGCTGCTGCCGACCATCCCGGCCGGCGTGCCTTCGCGCCTGCTGGAACGCCGGCCCGACATCACCGCCGCCCAGCGTGCGATGGTGGCCTCGAATGCGCGTATCGGCGTGGCCCGTTCGGCCATGTTCCCGGCCCTGAACCTGACTGGTGGCCTGGGTACCGAATCGGGCAGCGGCGGCAACCTGTTCAACTGGAGCGCGCGTTCCTGGGTCCTGGGCGCACTGCTGTCGATGCCGATCATCGACGGTGGCCGCAACAAGGCCAACATCGCCCGCAGCGAAGCGGTGCTGGAAGAATCGGTCGCCTCGTACCGCCAGAACGTGCTGGTGGCGTTCGCGGAAGTCGAGGACAACCTGGCCGGCCTGCGCATCATCGCCGGCCAGACCGAGCAGATCGACGCGGCCGTTGTATCGGCGCGCCGTTCGGCCGACCTGGCGCAGAAGCTTTACCAGGCCGGGCGTTCGAGCTACCTCGACCTGCTCGACTCGCAGCGCAATCTGGCGGCGGTGGAACGCAATGCGGTTCAACTGCGCGGCAATCAGGCGGTGACCACGGTCGCCCTGATCCGCTCCCTCGGCGGCAGCTGGGAGTAATAGCTGGATCCACGCCCGCGCAATGCGGGCGTGGCGTTGTAATTGCGTATACACCGGGCTGGTCATACAATGACTGCACATGCCCGATTCCACTCCCGACGAAGAACTGATGCTGCGCTACCGCGAAGGCGATCTGCTCGCCTTCCGCGAGCTGTATGGCCGTCATCAACAGGGTTTGTACCGCTTCATTTCGTGGCGTTCGCCGCGCGCCGACTGGGTCGATGAAATCGTGCAGGACAGCTGGGTCAACCTGCATAATGCGCGGGGCCGCTACCGTCCCGAGGCCACCTTCCGTACCTATCTGTACCAGATCGCCCGCAACCGCCTGCTCGACCTGCTGCGTCAGCATCAGCATCTGCTGGCGGCGGAACTGGGCACCGGCACGGATGGACGCGACGTATTTGACGCTCTGGCCGATGCGGCGCAGGATGTGGTAACGCCGGAAGCCGCGCTGGAAAGCAAGCAGCAGCGCGACAGCATCCAGATCGCCCTGTCGGCATTGCCGAGCGAGCAAAAGGAAGCCATCGTCCTGCAGCAGTTTTGCGGCATGAGCCTGGACGATATCGCCGAAGTGGTGGCGGCCCCGGTGGAAACGGTCAAGAGCCGCTTGCGCTATGCCATGCGCAAGTTGCGCGAGGGGAGCCTCAGTGAAGAACGATGACATGAGCGATGACGAATTCGACGCATTCCTGAACGGGAAGGACGATCTGTCGCGCCGTCTGCAGGCGTTGCCCCAGCCAGCGTCGAGCGCGCAGCTCGACGCCGCCATCCTGCAGCGGATCGAGCTGGCACTGGCGCAGGAACAGCGGCCCGAGGCCGCCAACGACGCGGGCGAGGCCACGCCGGCGCCGCGTGTGCGTTCGGGTCTGGGCATGCGCTGGCGGGTGCCGGCTGGGATTGCCGCGACCTTGCTGGCGGGTGTGTTTGCGCACCAGGTGTTTGATGCCAGCGGTGACGGCAAGACGTCGGCAATGGTGTCGACGCCGGCCGACATGGCTGCGCCTGCAGCCGCACCTGTGCCGGCGCCTGCCGCTGAAGTTTCACCTCCACCACCGCCGGCTTCCCAACCGCCGCCGGTCGCTGCGGATGCTGCCGCGAACGTCGTTATGGCGCCTGCCAAGCCTGCGCAAGCGGAGCGTGCCAAAAAACAGTCGGCTCCGGCGAAACCGATGCCCGAGCCGAAGGTCATGCGGGATGCGCCGGCTGCTTTGGGCGCGGCGGCATCGATTCCCGCACCGGCAGTCGCGGCTCCGGCCCCACCTCCGCCGCCGGCCCCGGCTCCTGTGGCATCGCTGCCTGCACCGGCACCAGTGCTGTCGCTGGAAGAACGAACGCTCTCGCGCCGTGCTGCGCCGGTCACCACCACCACCGCCAATGCCAGCAATGTCAGGCCACGCGAGCAGGATGGCAGCGCGAACGCCGGCGGTCAGTTATCCAAGGCGACTGCTGAACGCAGCGAACCTGTAACGGTGGCCGGGGCGCGTATCAAATCCGACGCCGCAGTGGCGCCGGCAGAAGACTGGCTGCGCGTGATCGATTCGCTGCTCCAGGCGCAGTTGAAGAACGACGCCAAGACGGAGTGGCAGCGGTTCCGTAAAGCGTATCCGGATTATCCGGTGAGCGATGAATTCAAGGCCCGGATCGACGCGCTGCCGTAGGGCGGAAAAGCGAAGCGCCTTCCGCCGTGCATCGGATGAGCCGCATGGTGCTCTCCCGTTGCACGGCGGAAGGCGCTTCGCTTTTCCGCCCTACGCAATACTCCTTCGTCTCCTTACAGCGAGAACTCCCCAACAAACACCGTCTCGCTCTTGTCTTTCAGGCGCAGCGTGATCATCTTTTCCTTCTGCCGCATCGTGCCAAAGGCGGTGAATAGTTTGACCTGCAAGGTAGTCGCACCCGCCACCACCTGCTGCTGGTTGCCGTAGTAATTCGCCTCGATCCTGTACTTGCCCGGACTGGCGCGGCGCAAGGAGAATTCTTCCGGCCCGTAGCCGCCCGTGAAGTCGCGTGACATGCGCCCGCCTGCCGCTGTCAGCGCATTTCCGTAGTAGCAGCGTTCACCGTCCGGTCCCGTCAGCCACAAGTCCATGTCGCTGTTGTCCGCATCCCAGGTCATGACCACCCGCAGGTCGAGCGGCAGATTGGCGCGCAGGCGCGGGTCGATGCGGCTGACGTCGAGCTTCTTGCTTGAGGCTGCGACGATGGCGTTGATCTCCGCCAGGACGATATTTTCGATTTCCGGAAAACGTCCGTCCCAGGGTTTTTCAACGACCGTGTAAAGCATGTCGATCGCTTCCTGCTCTTTGCCTGCGGCCGCCAGTGCCAGACCCAGGTCGCGGTAGGATTGCGGCTCTTCCTCGGCCAGGCGCAGCACCTTTTCGAACACCGGCACAGCCAGCTGCGGCGCGTCGGCCTGCAGCAACCGGTATCCCAGGATGCGCAGCACCGCGCGGTTTTCCAGGTCCATCTCGGCCAGGTTGGACAGTACGCGCAGAGCCAGATCGCGCTCGCCTTTGTCGAGCAGGATGTCGGCGGCGTCCAGGAAGAAGGCGCTGCTGTTGATGTAGTCCGGGCGCTGGTCCAGATAGACGGCGTAGACATTCGCTGGCGCTGCCGCGCGCAGCCGTTCGATATACGGCGCGTTCGGAACCCACTTCTTGAGCGCCATCCCGATCGCCGGAGCGGCCGCTCGTCCTCCGCCTGCGGCAAAGCCATCGGTGTTCAGGCTTTTCTGCAGTGCGGGAGCCGATGCCGCTAGCGAGCGTACATTGGTTGCGTTAGCGATGATGGTTTGCACGACCGGCGCCGGCGCCGGGGGAGGAGGCGGACGTACCTCGCCCAGCTGCTCAGGGCGGGCGGCGGCAGGCGATTGCTGGTCGCGCTTCTGCGCGGGAGTGCGCCGCGCGGCCGAAAAATCGGTGTTGTACCACTCGGTGCGGCGCTCAAACATGCGCACGACGTCATCGATCTGCTTGCCGCGCCTGCGCGCCAGCTCTCCGCCGCGCAGCTGCTTGAGCTGGCGATAAGCGTTCGCGTACTGCTCCGGCGGTTCGATACCGTAGCGGACATAGTCGTCCATGCGCTCCAGGACGATCAGCGAGGTTTCGCGCGTCGGTATGCCGAAGCGGCGGCCCAGGCGCGTGATTTCTGCGCGGTGCAGCTCGGGATCGGCCTCCAGGGTACGCAGGCGGTAGCCGGCCCAGGCGCTTGCCGCGATCGGATGGCGCGGCGCGGCGGCGTCGAGCGGCACGGCGATGGTGTCAAGTTTGGCGCCGTTCGACAGCGTGAGTTGCAGCTGGCCCGAAGGCGCCAGCATGCGTCCAGCCACGCGCAGCAGGCCGCCGCGGACGGTGTTCGATTCCACTTCCAGGTCCGTTGCGCCGGTGGCCGTCAGCTGTTCGATGCGCGCTTCGTCGAAGAGCAGGGCATCGGCAGCGGCACCTGGGGTAGCGCGGTCAACCGCGATATAGCGGCCGCGCGCCTGACGCGCCATCGCCGACAGGCGTGCCGTGTCGGCCGACAGCGAAGAATTGAGCGTGAACAGCGACTGGCGCGCCGACAGCCTCGGCGCCGTGGCACTGCCGAAGTTGGACAGGCCATCGCTGAACATCAGGTATTGGTCGACATCCGGCTGCACGGGCCAGTCGTTCAGCGCTGTCGCGCCATCGTAGACTGTGCTTTCCAGCGCGCGGCGCAAGGCGCTCCAGTCGCCGTCGGTGACCTTGAATACCTGCGTCGGCTCCGGGCGGTTGCGCAGTCGCGTGAGGCGCACTTCCACCTTGCCCATGGCGCGGAAGTAGCGATCCAGCTCGGCGATCTCGGCATCGTGTGTGCGGCCTGTTCCCGAACCGGAGCTGTCCCACAGCAGGCCAAGTATGCGCGGCAAGGGCCGCGCACTGCGGGTCGAGGCGACCGGGATCTCGGCCAGGAACCACGACGCGCCGCTGTAATCCTGGCGGTAGACGCGTGCAGCCGGCGGGGCTTCGCTGAGGATATCGATGCTGCCAACCGCAATGAAGCCCTGGCGCGACATCGTCGCTTCATGCACTTTGTCCTTGCGTTCGAAATGCAGGGTTTCGCCGCCCAGTCCCGCGATAGCCGGCAGCGCCTCGTTGCCGTGCACCCTGATCGTCAGGCTGAAGTCCTGCACCGGGCCGTAAGCGAGGGGCAGGCGGTAAGCCCACTGGGACGTGCGCCGCGACAGCGCTTCGGTATATTTCAGCTCCACCGTGCGGGTGCCGCGCGCCGGAATCGGGTACACGCGCAGCTTGAAGTTATTGCCCTGGGTGGTTTCGAGCAGCGCCGGATCGACGCCGCGCCGCGCGATTTCTTCGAACACGGCGCGCCCGCGCGCTTTTTCCACCGGCACCGCCGGGCGCATGGCGCCTTCGATATCAAGGGAAAAGGCACTGACCTGCTGGCCTTCCAAAAGGGGAAACTGGACGTTACCTTCGAGCGCACGCCCATTCGGGTTGTGGAACACCATGCGTACGGTGGTTTCGGCGAGCCCGCCACTGATCTCCGCGCCGATGGTCAGCTGCTGCAGTTCGATTGGCTGCGTCGCCTGGGCGCTCTGGATCAGGGGGAGTCGGAACGTGGGCTTGGTCGCGTGCGCGAAAGCGGACACGGCACACAGGAGGATCAAACCCAAATGGGGTAGTAGTTGTCGATTTAGCATTCTCGGCTCCATTGGACCGGATTATCCGGTCTCGGCAATGAAACGGAGGCGCGAGCAAATCGGGGTTACATCAGCGCGCGAGGACGCAAATTAATGTGAACGGCCTGTTCAGACGGGGCGCAGAACGCAAAAAAGACAGGGCGAACCCTGTCTTTGACTTGCGTGCCGACCGCAATTACTTGGTGACTGCGTCTTTTTTGGCTTCTGCCTGGGCTTCGGCCTTGTCGGCTTTAGCTTCTGCTTTGGCTTTGGTGGCTTTCGACTTGGCTTTTGCCTTGGTCTTGGTAGCGTCGGCGTTGGCTACGGCCATGTCAGCTTTGGCTTCGGCGCCGGCTTTTTCGACTTTGGCATCGGCTTTGGCTACTGCCTTGGTTTCTTTCGCGTCAGCTTTGGCGACTTCTTTTGCCGCTTTCATGTCCGCTTTGGCGACTGGCGTTGCGGCTGCTGGGGCTGCTGCAGGAGCGGTTTGAGCGAAGACCGAGGTAGCGAACAGACCGGCGATCAGGGCAGCGATTACTTTATTCATGGTGTATCCTCAGTAGTAGAAGTAGATGGTGGAGTCTTGTTTTTGGGTGTTACATTGACCTAAACGTGGTCGTACGCAATTAGGTTGACCGTCTTTACAACTACTTACAAACAGGATTTGGTTAGGCAGCGAACAGTGTGTTGCCGTCGGCGGCTCTAGACTCGGCAATATCCCATCGTCAAGGTCGCCGCCATGCCTGATGCATTAAAGGTCTATAAGTCCAAGCGCAATTTCGACATCACCTCGGAACCGGCCGAAGGCGGCCAGCCGGGAACGGACGCGCTCAGCTTCGTCATCCAGAAACACTGGGCCAGCCGCCTGCATTACGATTTCCGCCTGGAACTCGACGGCACCATGAAGAGCTGGGCCGTGCCCAAGGGCCCCAGTTACGACACCAAAGACAAGCGCATGGCGGTCCATGTCGAGGACCACCCGATCTCCTACTCCAGCTTTGAAGGCACCATTCCCGAGAAACAATATGGCGCCGGCAAGGTCATCATCTGGGACAAGGGGACCTGGGAACCGCTGGACGACCCGCGCAAGGGTTACGAGGCCGGTAACCTGAAATTCGAGATGCATGGGCACAAAATGCACGGCAAATGGGTGCTGGTGCGCATGAAAGGCAAGGGCGAAAAGCAGGAACCCTGGCTGCTGATTAAGGAGAAGGACGATTACGCGCGTCCGTCCACCGAGTTCTCGGTGATCGACGAGATGCCTGACAGCGTGAAGGCCTTGCCGACGCCAGCTGCGAAGACGGTCAAGAAAGCGGCTGCCAAAAAAGCGGCGGCAAAGAAGGCCTCCTCTGCCACGGCGGCAGAAAAAGCGCCGGCGAAGGCGCCGGCAAAGCGCGCGAGCAGCGCGATGCCAGCCGATGCGGTCAAGGCCGAGCTGCCCGCTACGCTCTCGCCCGAACTGGCAACCCTGGTCGATAATCCGCCGGCCGCACCGGAGGACTGGATCTTCGAGATCAAGTTCGACGGCTACCGCCTGCTGGCGCGGATCGAGGGCAAGGACATCAAGCTGTTCACCCGCAATGGCAACGACTGGACCCATAAGCTCCAGCCGCTGCAGAAGGCACTCCTCAAGCAAAAGCTCCCCGACGGCTGGTACGACGGCGAGATCGTGGTCCACGACGAGAACGGGAAGCCGAATTTTGGCCTGCTGCAGCTGGCCTTCGACGGATCGAATACCGCGGAAATCGTCTACTTTATCTTCGACGCCCCTTACCTCAAGGGCTACGACCTGCGCGACGTGCCGCTGGTGGAGCGCCGTGCCGTGCTGGAGGCCGTGCTGGCCAAGACCGAGTCGGAAGCGGTACGTTTCTCGGCCGAATTCGGAACCGATCCCGCCGAACTGGTGGTCGCGGCCTGCAAGCTGGGACTGGAGGGAGTGATTGGCAAGCGCCGCGATTCACGCTACGTGACGCGCCGCTCGCCGGAATGGATCAAGCTCAAATGCGGTCAGCGCCAGGAATTCGTCATCGGCGGCTACACCGACCCGCAGGGTTCGCGCACGGGCATCGGCTCGCTGCTGCTGGGGACTTATGACAAGGATGGCGTGTTGCAGTATGCGGGCAACGTCGGAACGGGCTTTAACGAGGCGACGCTGCGTGACCTGAAGCAAAAACTGACAGCGCTCGACACGGACGAAAGCCCGTTCCCGCCGAAAGCGGTAGCCGGGCGCAAGCACCACTGGGTCAAGCCCAAGCTCATCGCCGAGGTAAGTTTTGCGGAGTGGACCAGTTCAGGCTCGATCCGGCATTCGGTGTTTCAGGGCCTGCGCGAAGACAAGCCGGCCAAGGGAATCACACGCGAAAAGGCCAAACACGTCGAGGAAAAGGAGGGAGGCAAAGTGCAAACCCAGAGCGCACAGAAAACCGCATCCAAAGCCGCAAGCAAAGGAAAAGCCACGACCCAGGCAGAACCGGTGGCGCCTGAGGGCAAACTGCCGGCCAGCCTGAAGGTCACCAACCCGGATCGCGTGATCGATGCCCAGAGCGGCGCGACCAAGCTCGATCTGATCCGCTATTACGCGCTGGTTGGTTCCCTGATGATGGAGCACCTGAAGGGCCGGCCCGTATCGCTGGTGCGCGCCCCGGCGGGCGTGGGCGGCGAGCTGTTTTTCCAGAAGCACGCGGAAGTCGGCAAGCTGCCTGGCGTGAAGCAGATGGACCAGGCGCTCGACCCCGACCATCCGCCGATGCTGGAAGTGGGCAGTATAGGAGGCATTCTGTCGGCGGCGCAGTGGAATGTGGTGGAGTTCCATACCCAGAATGCGATCGGCAAATCCTACGACACGCCCAACCGGGTCGTCTTCGACCTGGATCCGGGCGAGGGCGTGGAGTGGCACACCATGCAGGAGGCGGCGCAGCTGATGAAGGCTTTTCTGGACGAACTCGGACTGCCATCCTTCCTGAAAACAAGCGGCGGGAAAGGCCTGCACGTGGTTGTGCCGATCAAGCCAGGCCTGGACTGGGACACGGTGAAGGACTTTTCGCAGGAGATCGTGCGCCACTTGTCGTCGACCTTGCCTGACCGGTTTGCCTTCAAGAGCGGTCCGAAAAACAGGGTGGGGAAGATCTTTATCGATTATCTGCGCAACGGGCGTGGGGCCACGACAGCCTGCGCCTGGTCGGCGCGGGTGCGGCCGGGTCTGGGGATTTCGGTGCCGGTAGGGTGGGACGAGTTGCCCGCTTTGAAGTCGGGCGACCAATGGAATGTGCACAACGCGCACACGCGGCTCGACAAGGGCAACGAGCCATGGGCAGGCTATGCCAAAGCGGCCAGGTCGCTGACCGCGGCCATGAAGAAGTTGGGTTAGGAGCGCAGCGGGAAGCGGGCGCGCCCACGTCCCGCTACACAAGAATCAATCGGCGTTACGCCGGCGCGCCTTCAACGCCGCCCGCACACCGGCGCCATACGCGCTGTCGGCTTTGTCGAAATGCCCCAGCTGGCGCTGCAGGATATCCTCATCCACATGGCTTAACGGACCGGCCAGGTTGGCGAACAGGTTAAGCTTCTCCTGCTCAGGCAGGAGACGGAACAGATTGCCAGCCTGGGTGAAATCATCTTCCGAGCCGCGCCCGTCGTAGCGCCCGGCGCCGCCGCTCAGGCCCAGCACACCCTCGCCATGCCCCAAGCCGCTGCTCGCTCCTGTGCCGGCCGCATTCACGGTCGCATAGTTTTGCGCGGCGCCGCCGTTATGAATCGACATGGCACCATCGCGCTGCTGATTGTGGAAAGGGCAGCGCGGCGCATTGACCGGCAGATGCTGGTGATTGGTGCCCACGCGGTACAGCTGCGCATCGTGGTAAGCGAACAAACGACCTTGCAGCATCTTGTCCGGCGAGTAGCCCATGCCCGGCACCGCGTTCGACGGCGAAAACGCGGCTTGCTCGACTTCCGCATGGTAGTTCGCCGGGTTGCGGTTCAATTCGAACAGTCCCACCGGATGCAAAGGGAAATCGCGGTGCGGCCAGACCTTGGTCAGGTCGAACGGATTCCAGCCGGTGCGTTGCTCCCAGTCGGCCAGTTGCTGCTCGGTCGCCACCTGCACCTTCACGTCCCATTGCGGGAAGTCGCCGCGGGCGATGGCGCTGAACAGGTCGCGCTGGGCGTAGTCCGGGTCTTCTCCAGCCAAGCGGCCAGCATCGGCCGCCGCCAGGTTCTTGATGCCCTGGCGCGTTTTGAAGTGCCACTTGACGTAGACACGTTCGCCGGCGGCGTTGATCAGGCTGTAGGTGTGGCTGCCGAAGCCGTCCATGTGACGGTAGCCGTCCGGCGTGCCGCGGTCGGAGAACAGCATCGTCACCTGGTGCAGGCTTTCCGGCGCCTTGCTCCAGAAGTCGAACATCATGTTGGCCGACTTGAGGTTGGTCTGCGGGTCGCGTTTCTGGGTGTGGACGAAGTCCGGGAATTTGATCGGATCCTTGATGAAGAACATCGGGGTGTTATTCCCGACCAGATCCCAATTGCCTTCTTCGGTGTAGAAGCGGACCGCGAAGCCGCGCGGATCGCGCTCGGTATCGGCGCTGCCACGCTCGCCGCCCACGGTGGAAAAGCGCGCGAAGGTCTCGGTCTTTTTGCCGACCTCACTGAACAGCCTGGCCTTGGTGAAGTGGCTGATGTCGTGGGTGACAGTGAAGGTGCCATAGGCGCCTGAGCCTTTGGCATGCACCACGCGCTCCGGAATGCGTTCGCGGTTGAAGTGCTGGAGTTTTTCGATCAGGTGGAAGTCCTGCAGCAGCAGCGGGCCGCGCGGACCCGCGCTGATGGAGTTCTGGTTATCGGCGACGGGAATGCCGGACGCGGTGGTAAGGCGCAGTTCTTCGCTCATGTTTGAGTCTCTCCTGGGGTGGTCGGTGTGTGACGAAACGGATGAGCAAAGTTTAAACTGTGCAACTAAATAGTAAAAGATAATTAATTGTATCGATGCGATAGGTTTATACAATTCAGTTCAGGCGAACTGTAGTACCTGTTCCAGCGGCTTGCGCGGTTTGGAAGCCCAGTTCTCGCCGGCAGCGTAGCCGACCGTCACCAGCATGACTGGCACGTCCAGTTCATCGAGCCCGAATTCCCGCGCCACACCGGCGCCATCGAAGCCGCCCATCGGGCAGGTGGCCAGGCCCATGGCTTCGGCCGCCAGCATCAGGGTCATGGCGGCCAGGGAGGCGGACCGCATGGCCTCGTCGCGCTGGAGCTGGGCATTGCCTTCGTGCGATTCAGTGGCCGAACGCACCCAGGTATCGACCAGCGGCTGCTGTAATACGCCGGCGTCGACCGAAGGCCGGAGCGCATCGGCCAGTCTGCGATGCGCCTGCAGGGTCCCGCAGATAATGAAGGTGAGCGGCGCATCGGCCACCTTTTGCTGGCCGAACGCCAGGTCCTTCAGGCGCAGGCGCGCTTGCGGTGAACGCACCGCCACCAGCTTCCAGTTCTGCAGATTGTAGGCGGACGGCGCCAGTGTCGCCAGGCGCACCAGTTCCTTGACGACGGCATCGGACAGCGTGCGTTCGGGGTCGTAGTAGTTAACTGAGACGCGCGATTCGATCAGGGCATGGACGGGATGCTTCATGTTGATTCTCCTTCGTGGGTGTAGAAAAGCTTATTGATTCAGAGCTTGGGGGCGCGCGGCCCATTGCACCGTCAGGACGCTCGCCAGCACGACGATCAATCCCAGCAGCGACAGGCCGGCCATGCGCTGGCCAAGCAGGACCCAGCCAAGCAGCACCGCCAACACAGGACTGAGCAGGCCGAGCGACGACACGGCCACCGGCGAGAGTTTGCCAATGCCGCGAAACCAGAGCGCGTAGGCGAGGAGGGCGCCGGCCAGGGACAGATAAGCGTAGCCGCCGATGTGCGCGGGTGTCAGGACCGGCAGGGGCGGGTCGATCAGCAGCGAGAAGGGCGCGAGTACCAGACCGCCCAGTAGCAGTTGCCATCCGGTGAAGGCCAGCACTGGTAATTGCGGGCGCCAGCGCCGGGTCAGGAAGGTACCGGCAGCCATGCACACCGCGCCGCCCAGCGCCGCCAGGACGCCGATGGTGTCGAAACGCGACCCCGGCGACAGCAGCAGCGCCGCCATGCCGCCGATGCCGAGTACACTGGCGGCGACAGCGAGCGTCGCGGGACGGCGCTGATCGAGTGACCAGCTCAACGCCATGACCAGCAGCGGCTGGATCGCGCCAACCACGGCGGCCACACCGCCGGGCAGACGGTAGGCGGCGACAAACAGCAAGGCCTGGAACACGCCGATATTGAGCGCGGCGAGGATCAGCAGGCGCATCCAGCTCCCCGCTTGCGGCATGGCGCGGCAGTACAGCACCAGGGCCAGACCAGATGGGAGAGTACGCAGCAAGGCGGCCGTAGAGGGCCGGTCGGGCGGCAGCAGCTCAGTGGTGACGATATACGTGGAACCCCAGATTGCCGGGGCGAGCGCGGTCAGCAGGGTATCGGTCAGCAGCCGGGTGCGTGGTAAAGTGTGCATGTGGCGATTTATCTTGATATCGAGGTAAATCAGTGTTGCAGCATTTGAGCATATTATCTCGACATCGAGATAAATTGGCATGGGAGCGAGCGCGTGACGTTGAAGGATGAAGTCAGGGATGGGGATTCTGTCGATGCCATCCTGCGGCAGTGGAACAGGGAGCGGCCGGATCTGGATGTGACGCCGATGGGACCGATCGGGCGCACCAGGCGTTGTGCCGCGCTACTTGGCCGCCGGCTGGAAGCGACCTTCGCGCAGTTCCGCTTAAGCAATTGGGAGTTCGATGTGCTGGCGACCTTGCGCCGCGCGGGCGCGCCGCATTGCCTGGCGCCGACGGCCTTGTTCTCGGCGCTGATGGTGACGTCGGGGACGATGACGAACCGGCTTCAGCGGCTGGAGGCGGCTGGGCTGGTGCAGCGTGTGGCTAATCCGGCTGATGCGCGCAGTACTCTGGTGCAGTTGTCGCCGGCGGGCCTGGCCTTGATCGACCGCGCGGTAGAGGCGCACGTGGAAAATGAGCGGCGGATTCTGGAGGCGATCGGTGCCGAGGATTTACGCGAGCTGGATCGGCGCCTGAAGCAGTTGCTCGCGGTGCTGGAATAGTCTGGGCGCGGCCGCCGACTGTTTAGGCGAGTCCGTCACCGCTAGCCTTAAGGCCGTCATTCCCGCCTGCGAGGCTGTCGCAAAAGGGGGAAAGCGCCTTTGCCGCAAACCTTTGAGCCGTCTTTCCCGCGAAGGCGGGAACCTATAGCACCTCTGCTCATAGG